>Ga0302285_10000224_pt1 | contig 33151 bp, 36 predicted proteins | sample III_Fen_E2_2_FD_200455 | JGI IMG/M metagenome (GOLD analysis project Ga0302285, IMG submission 200455) | Peat permafrost microbial communities from Stordalen Mire near Abisko, Sweden - III_Fen_E2_2 | ecosystem: Environmental > Terrestrial > Soil > Wetlands > Permafrost | place: Sweden: Abisko... | reverse complement strand
TTTAAGATTACGGAATAATCAATAAAAATACTGATAATCAATGAATTACCCAAATGTTTTAACTCTTATTTTATATCTATTTTTCTTATTATCAGATACGTATTTCATTTTATAACTAACCATTGCAATTAAAAACACTGCCTCAAAACCCCCATTATGTAGGGGCGGGGGTCATTCAGTATGAAAAAACCTCAGTATCACATTTTAGTTTGCAACTCGTTTCGTGTTGCCGGAGATGCACAAGGTGCATGTAATAAAAAAGGAGCAAGTAACTTGCTTCAGTATATTTCAGAGGAAGCCTCCGATCGTGGTTTCGATGTAGCAGTCAGTACCACTGCTTGTTTAAATGTTTGTTCTCATGGTCCGGTGATGGTCATTCATCCCAATAACTATTGGTATGGTGGCGTAGAATCGGAATCTGTCATTGATGAGATATTCGATGCTCTTGAGAACGACGAACTATGTGAAAAGTATTCCATAGCAGATTAAAGTAACAGAACCATTTATAAGAGTCATAAAAGCTGACAAGGATTTAGTAAATAAATGAATGATAGCTTTAAACTTCAGACTTTCATAATCTTAAAAATTATCTTAGTTAATCAGTTTTTATGACTGCTTATAAGCAATTCCAACGATATGAATTCACCCTATTTCATCGATACGACCTTACGCGACGGAGAACAATCGCCGGGAGTTGTTTTCTCTGTGCAGGAGAAGATTCGGATTGCAGCCTTGTTGGACAGGGCCGGCGTTCCTGAAATTGAAATCGGTATACCTGCCATGGGTGAAGCTGAAATACAGACTATCCGCACCATTTGTGAACTGGGTTTCAATTTCAAAACCTTATCCTGGTGCCGTGCTACGAAAGGAGATATTCGAAGTGCTTCATTAGCCGGAACGAATGGCGCTCATATATCTTTCCCTGTTTCTACCATTCTCATGAACGCAATGGGTAAAAATGCCGACTGGATATTCCGGCAGTTAAGGGAATTGATTGACTTTGCAACGCCGATGTTCGATTATGTTACCATTGGTGCCCAAGATGCTTCGCGTGCGGAAACTCATTTCTTACAGGAGTTTGTATGTGCTGCGAGTGCTTTTGGAGCTTCCCGTGTCCGGTTGGCCGATACGGTGGGATTGCTTAATCCAATCAGTACGTATGAGTTGGTTTCTTCTGTTCGCAGTGTAGAAAAGAGTCTCCCGTTGGAAATTCATGCCCATAATGATCTGGGAATGGCAACTGCCAATACGCTTGCTGCCTATATGGCCGGTGCTAACTGCCTAAGCACTACTATTAACGGGCTTGGCGAACGGGCGGGAAATGCTCCTATGGAAGAAGTGGCCATGGCATTGGAACTAAGTGCTAAAACAGCTTCTACATTACGTACGGAATGTTTTTCCGAATTGAGTGAATACGTTGCCAGGGTATCAAACCGTCCGATCAGTGAAAATAAGCCTGTAACGGGAAAATTAGTATTGAGTCACGAAAGTGGTATTCACACCCGATGTTTACAAAAGGACAGGAATACTTATCAGCTTATTTCAGCCGCCAGCATAGGTCGCGAAGAGCAGGAATTCCTGATCGGAAAACATAGTGGAAAGTCGACAATTATGTATTATCTGGCAGAAGCTAACTTACCCTTTACGGATGAAGATTGTACATTATTGCTTGATAAAGTAAAAGAATATGCAGATAAGCTCAAACGTACAATAACGAAAGAAGAAATGCTGAATATCTATTTTGAAATATATTCAAATAAAAAGAAGACAATTATAAAATATTGAATGTGAATTTTAGTTCATTACCACGTATATATTTATGGAAAAAACGCTTGTTATTATTAAGCCCGGTGCAATAAGAAGAAATTTAATTGGCGAAATTATTCATCGTTTCGAACGAAAAGGTTTACAAATAAGCGGTATTAAAATGATGCAACTTGATAACCAAATACTGGATAATCATTATACCCATTTAAAGGAAAAACCTTTTTTCCAATGTATTAAAGATTCGATGATGAAAACGCCTGTTGTCGTCTGTTGCCTGAAAAGTGTGGATTGCGTGCATATTGTTCATACGATGGCCGGATGTACAAATGGACGTGAAGCTCTTCAGGGAACTATTCGCGGAGATTACAGTGTCAGCGTTCAGGAGAACATCATTCATACTTCGGATACGGTTGAGAATGCCAGGATTGAAATAGCCCGTTTTTTCAGGGAAGATGAAATTTTTGAATTTGAGCAACAAAGTTCTTCCGTTTTATATGCAAAGGATGAATTTTAAATAACTTACTAATTTAATCCATAAGGATATATACGAATTTCAGATCGGTTACGATCTGTGGTTTATGCTAATTATTAACTGTAAATTATAAAGTTATGCCAACAACCCCTATAATCCCCGATCCTGATATGCGCCTGCATTCCTTGTCGTGTCTGGAATATGCCAACGGATTCTTTTCTGCCTTTCAAAAGAGCCTGAACAACAAGAACTCGAGGTTTGATAATGATTTGCTGTATGATATGGCCGTTCTGAGCCATGAGAAATACTTCGTTTCCCTGATGGCGCGTTATGACTGGCATGCTTCACATCATATGCCCATTGCCCTGTATAAGGAGGCTCTGGAATTTGACTCCGAATTAACCGAGAGCATGAAACAAACGAGTATCTTGGTTGGAAAGTTTGAAGCCATTTGTTCGCTCGATGGTTTTGGATACCGTACCCCCTCTACGGAAGATTTACATGCCATGGAAGCAGGTCTTCGGGAAATAAAAGAACTGGTCGAAAAACGTGCCGGTGAAATCTGATCCGTTGCTTTCCCGTCCCGGTCTTCCTAATCAGTACTCTACCTATCGTATATTTAAAGACTATCTAACAAGGTGAAAGAAATACAGTTTCTTTTTATTTCTATCAGGGATGTAACATAGATATAATAACTTATTTATGAGTTATAACATCTAAGTTACATCCATATAACATCTAAGTTATATCTAAGTTACAACGACGACGATACACCGGCGATAGATGCGGGTAACAGCGAAGCAATGGTTGTTTTAGCCGGCATAATGATAGAGATGAATTTTAATTTGCCTATGTGGATAGAATATCGCAGAAAACGGATATTCTATCGGTTTAGCAACAATTCCACCCGTAGCAGCATTCAATTCAGGGGGTGCTCAGATCAAGTGTTCCGATGCCTGAAATGCCTGCCGTGATAGCAACAGCAAAGGCCTGAACAGGCGTGGAGTGAAAAGCGGCTTTGGCCTGTTTTATCATCCCGATTGTCAGTCGGTAAGTTTTGTGTATTTAGTGAAGCCGTCACTTCTTACGGTGCTGAATTATAGTTAGTGACTGCTTAACTATTTTTTTAAATGAATTACCATCAAAATAGCCTTAATATAGCACTAGATATTTTAGTTATTGATTAGTGGTCGAATGGTACGGGTCGCAGAATCGCGCGAACGGGGGAAATAAGCTGTATAGGTTTTCAGTCCAAGTCTCCGCTTCACTCAGACTGAACTATGCAGCGCGTATAAATTTATAAACTTGGACGACAAAAGGAACATAATAATGTCGTATTTATTTAGACTATTAATCTGTTTGTGTATTTTGTGACATCAATTGCCGTCCCATTTATGGGATGGATTAAATTAATCTCATCAACAAGGCTTTAGCCGAAATTTAAATACTATTTGGCTAAAGCCAATTCTTACTTATGCATTCTTAACCGTCCCATAAATGGGACGGCAATTAATTTTAGAAATGCGACATTTTATTATTTGCATTACATCTACTAAGGTTAGGGAATAAAATAAGGTTTTAAGAATGCCTTTGAGTTTTACGAGCATCCCTGAATAGCACGAGTTGCCCTCGTTTCCTAACGAAAGGGAGTGACTCTACTACACTATTGAAAGCCGTCCGGATAGCAGTATCGGGACGGCTTTTTATGTAATGAATTTAATAATTTTACGATTTATTTAAATAATATCATAAAATGTTTGAGGTGTTAAATATAGTTTGTACTTTTGGTGCGGAAATAAGCTGATTGTGGATTCAACATTACATGATCATTTAAAAACAGCATTGGTTTTCAGTCCAAGTATCCGCTTCGCTCAGAACTCATATCCGGAAGGTGCAACTGATTAAACTTGGACGACAAAGGGTTCGCATAGCAGAATTTGAGTTCGCATAGCGATTCGTTATGGGCAAGTGCAAAAAAACAATACAAAACACTCATTATATATGAAAAACACAATTACAGTTCTAATCTTGATTCTTTTTCAATCGTATGGACTAGCACAAACAACGAGTCAACTGAATGTCTCTAAAGAATATAAAAATGAAGTATATAAATTCAGTGTACAGGTACCTAATGACTGGAAATTATATGGTCAAATTGTTGATGACAAAAGAAATCACAAAGCAATAGTTGATTGGGGGCTTCCGCGCATATATAGTGAATTAGAAAAGACAAATATCGAAAATTCTATTTCTATAACCGCGTATAAGAAAAATGATATTAATTCAGTAGAGGAATTAATTACATTTGAATATCTAAGAATAAATCCAACTGAAACCGCCTTAGAAATTGATTCAAAGCACAGAAACGCAAGAATTATTCACTTTTCAAAGAATGGGGTAGAATTTAAAGGTAAGTCATATTATGTATTTAAAAATGGAATTAGTTATGTAGTTAACTTTATGGCAACTCCAGGTACATTTGACAAAAATATCGTCAAATTTGAAGAATTTTATAATCAGATAAATTTCCTGTAGTATATTTTAACGACACAAAACGAAAAGTAAAACAAGAAAGAAGAAACGCCATTCGGGTGGAAACAGAAACAGAATTCATTTATAGAACTGAAACACGAAAAACAAACTAATATCAACAGCACCTAGCGCATAATACATAGGGCTTCGTGCGGTCCGAACGACCCAGCAAGGAAGCGTGGGTTGCACTACAGTACTGGTTTTCAATCCAAGTATCCGCTTCGCTCAGAACTCATATCCAGAAGGTGCAACTGATTAAACTTGGACGAGAAAGAGCATATAATCATGCAGGCAAGGTAAAAGCAATTCCAGGAATTTATGTCAGCAGGAAGTCCAGAACTTCTATCGGTCAAAAGTTTGGTGAATTGAATCTGCATAAATGGCATACTACATTGGAACATATTGCTCGTGAAATTAATCCTATAGTAAACGGTATTATCAACTACTACCACAAATTTAGGAAAAGTGACATGAAGCTGGTCTGGATTCAACTGAACGGAAAACTACTGAAATGGATAAAATGGGAAAAGGGACTTGGTAGCACAGCAGCAGGGAAATACCTGCACACGAAGTACAAAGAAAACCCCAACCTATTTGCACACTGGGCATTGGTACACCCATAAATGAATAGGTTTATTGATGGTTATGTCAATAAAAGTATTTATTTTTACGTGATTTAATAACATGAAGAGCCGTGTGAAGGGAGACTTTCACGCACGGTTTCGTGAGAACGCGATGGTGAAAGTCCATGGCGTGACTCGATTATGGGCTATATTAAAAAAAATAAGATATGAGAACCTGCATAATTTGTAGACAAGAGAAAACTGAGTTTTCAGATGAACATGTAATTCCAGATTCAATGAAAGGATATTATCATATTTATACTGTTTGTAAAACTTGTAACTCAGATTTGGGAACAAAAGTTGACAGTAAATTAGTTAATCACAAATTCATTGAATTTCATAGATATTTACTAGGTATTAAAGGAAAATCTGGAGCAATTCCGAATCCATTTGCAGGTACTCAAACGCTTATAGATGATCCAGAGCAAAAAGTTATTGTTGAAATTGATGAAAAAGGACAATTTACTCCAAGACTATTACCCAAAATTCCTTCGATATCACCTAGCGATAAGATAGAAAATATAAAATTAACTCTGGATGCAAGAGATATTCATTTAAAAGATAAAATCATTGAAAAAATTTTAAAACGTAATGGTATTGACAAATCTAGATTCAATTTCTTAGGACAAAGGGAACATTTTGAAAAACCAGGGATTCAATCAGAAATGACTATTGATATAAAAGACTTTCGAATTGGATTATTGAAGATTGCATATGAATTTACAGTAGATACAATTGATGGATATTTTAACGACCCATTAGCAGTGAAAATTTCTGACATTCTTCACAAAGCAGATTTGAAAAGAATGGAAACCGAAATTATGTTTTTGGGGAATGGATTTGAGAAGGAAATTTTAAAACCACTAGCTCATTTAATTGATTTCGAAAACAATAATCATTATTTGATTTTAATGCAATGTGAATCAATTGGTCTAATTTGTCAGGTTAATATATTCAATTGCTTTTCAATTACAATTAAAGTCAGTGACTCAATGAAATTATTAGAAGATAATATCATTGTTGGGTTTAACGATATTGCAAATTCAACTTTTGAGAAGTTAACTATTGACGACCTTGTAAATAGAACATATACAAAAAATGAATATAGATTTCAGTACTACTTCCCTACTGAAATCGAGTTATTTAACTTCTCAAATATACAGAATAGTGTAGAATTTGATTTTTATAAATTGAATAATCAAATTCCCTTTTATGACAGATCTGGAAATATAAAATATTCAGATATAAACCAGAAACTAGTACAAACACACTTAGAACACATACCAAAAGGCGATGTTGATAATGATTTAATTACAGAAATAATACTCGATGAAGAATTGTTTATTAAATTATATCCGACAATGAGCCTATATCAAGTAGTTTCGGTTCAAATTGAAAGACATAGAATTAGAAAAATATAAATACAGCCCATAATACTTAGGCTTCCTGTGGTCTGAAAGACTCAGCAAGGAAGCGTCGGTTGAACCGTATTCCCGCTTGCAGGAAGCTTGATTCAACGAGAGTTAAGAAGAAAAATGTATCTATGGGGAAAGCGGCAGGTTTTAGTGTTCTGCTTGAGGGTGAAAAGAGAGAAAGTAAAAGGTATAAAAGCTATTTTCAGTCCTAATCAAGTCAAATCCCTAATTCGTCCAAGTTTGCAGTCGGTGAATAGCGCAGTTTAGCGAAGCGTAACTTGTGCTGGAAATAAATCAGTCAATTGACAGATAAGTCCTGACAACTTAATAACTGGCCTGAATTGAGGATAAATAAATTTCTGACAATTAGATATTTCTCGACTTTTCTTGTGGACAAATAATTATGCAAAGTGACAGATATGTTGACAACAATAATTTTCTTCGTAATGACAATTATTTATTTGTCATTGACATTTTGGATTGCATTTAAACGCTGGAGAAAAATCAAAGAAGAACAACTTGGAATATCAAGACAAATTATTCATTGGCTTTTTTATATCCTGTGGACAGGAATTTTATACATATTTCTTCTATACGTTCTCTTTTGGATTTTTGTATTTGCAACTTATGACAGGAGAGAGAAAGCATTTGATACTGAGAAGTGGAAAAAAGAACCAAAGACACGAGTGCTAATGATTGAAGACTTGAAGAAACGAAAAATACTTGAGAACAAATCAAAAACTGAAGTTCTCAATCTGCTTGGAAATCCAGAATATAATGACTCAATATACGACAATTTCACAAATGACTTATATAGAAGTGATTCGCTGAATCATAAGACAGATATAATTTATAAGTTAGGTGCAAGAAATGGAGTTCTACAACCTAATAAGCATTTAGAAATTTGGTTTAAGAATGACACCGTATTAAAATATAAAATCAGATAAAAAACTACCCCTAACACGCCTATGTCCATTGGCTGGCTGACGTGCATTCACTTTGTCGTTGTAGTCAATGACCTTGAATTAGCAATGACAAGAAACAGCAAGGGGTATTTACAACCTCACAGCTGTAAATACCCCCGACAATTATTCAAATTAAATGTGACGTGTAACTAGAAACGCATAAAGAAATCCCACGTTTCTTTTGCTATCCAGTTGACATCAGATCCGGGATCTTTAGCTTCATTGGTATGACCACCAATGAATGAACCAAACATCACCGGATACTCAGCAGGAAGTCCTTTAATTTCAGTGGTGATATGAGTCGGAGTTGTGGCTAATGGTAATTCCGGCAATTGTTTTAATCCGTTATCTTCGATGTGTGTCAATACACAATATTTACCACCTTGCTTTTTTTCATCAGAGTTGACATACTTGCAAAGACCGTCCTGAGTACCTGTTGTGCTAAAGTAAGCCAACGGTTTGTGTTTGTTTTCAGGAAGGTAAATGTTCCAGTTGGCCGGAGCATAACAAGCCACAGCACGAAGATCTGGCTGAAATTCTAATGATAACGAGTAAGTAAACATGGCACCAAAGCTAAAGCCGCAGCAAAATATGCGAGAGGTGTCAATGCTCAGTTTCTCTTTAAACAATTTAAGCATATCGGCAAAGAAAATATGATCTTTGTCATCACGTGTACGCCAGGGAGTTTGGTCGGTATACCCCTGAGGTGCAACGAAAATAACAGGGACATTGTCTCTTTCGGCATAGGTTTTAAGACCATAATAATTATTATCAACCATTGTTTTCATACTTCCCCCCATCATGTGCATGGTAAAAATCAAACGGTACGTTTTGTTTTTGTCGTAGTTCTTGGGGATATCAATGGTATATTGGCGGGTAAGTTCTGCACTGGTAATGGTATAAATCCCACTCTTAAAATCTCCAAGGTCTTTACCGTAACCGGCACTGCGAATTGGAGCATTTTTCAACTTATGGGCAACTTTGACAGATGTAACTGATTGCGCATTACACGCAAAAAAGGAAGCTAAAAGGAAAAAGATGGCAATTGTTTTTCTCATTGTTCAATATTTTAAATGATTTCTGGTTATGTATTGTTACTAAGTAATGGGAACATAATAATGTCGTATTTATTTAGACTATTAATCTGTTTGTGTATTTTGTGACATTAATTGCCGTCCCATTTATGGGACGGATTAAATAAATCTCAGCAACAAGGCTTTAGCCGAATTTAAATACTATTTGGCTAAAGCCAATTCTTACTTATGCATTCTTAACCGTCCCATAAATGGGACGGCAATTAATTTTAGAAATGTGACATTTTATTATTTGCATTACTTATATATGCGTTAGACAACTGATGTTGGCATAAGTTTAATCCGCTACCCTTATTTAGAATGTAAACGGGTTAAGCTGCATATTTATACCGAGCGACGGCTATTTAATATCCGGATTTTGATGTATTCGGCAGTTTTAATAACAGTATGGAATTTATGCGAGCCTTTGTACGGCATCTTTCCATTTTCTACAGGGCAAAGATACACATATTTCTGCTTGAGTGTATGCCAAAACCATTTTATATAGATGTTGTCGTGCTCTGTTTTTTTTCGTCTATACTAATAGTTATGTTTTGATTTTCAGGATAATCAAGGGACGGAAGAAGCGGTACTGCCTGATATTTTAATAAATAAAGTCACCGGCTACAATGCCAGCTTACCCGCGCCAGCGGGAGAAAGTAAATGCAACAAAGCTGTCTTTAGCAATTATCAGTTCAAGATATTCAAGAAAACAGCAACTTATAATTCAACAAAACGGTAAAGAAAGCGGTTTTTACTACAGTTCAGACAATACAATGGCCGTCCCCCGCTGGCCTCACAGTCAGTAGCGAAGGGAGGCTAACTCTGACAATTGTGGTTAGCGGATGAAGCAATTAAACCAGGCTTCTACTTGCTTTACCCGATCGGCTTGCTCATAGGTCTGACATTTAAACAAAAGCATATTAATGGCATCGGCAAACTCATCGGGAGTAAAGCTGCGGTTGCCGGACTTCAACATTTCGAGTAATTCAACCTGAGTGTGGCATACGTAAAAAGATTTCCGTAAATCATTGTCGGTATCGACATCCGAAATAAATGTAATAGCATTTTGTAGGCTCATATGAATTTGAATAATAACACCTGTAGCTTCATCCGGTAAACAGGGATAAATTGCGGTGGCTTTGGTTTATGAGTAGAATAAATTTTACGGAAGAGAGCAACCTTAGTTCTCTTTCACTTCAGAGGGTGTTTCACAATCTGTGTTACACGAGTCACATGCTCCGCCGCAGATAGTAGCGTTGGCCATGGCAGCTTCCATGTCGAACGGATCAAGTCTGTCATTAGCGAACATGCTGATATTCAGGTCCAATAAATCACCAATAGACTTATAAACAGAGAATCCCTTATTGACCAGTACTTTCAATGCCATAGGCTGTATTTGACGTGAAATGATGACAGACACGTTTTCCCGTTCAAGCGCAGGGAGCAATTCACCCATGTTGGGTGCCAGTTCCATAGTCTTCATCCAGCGTCCTTCATTGATTATGGTGTCGTAAATACATAGATAGCCGATTACGTTCAGGCTGCCTGCAATACGGTTTCGTTGCAATTCTTTATTGATAACCGGAATAGCTATTTTCATATTCGTGTAATTATCAGGTTAAACTTTTCCACAGTCTCAGACGTTGAAAAAGGCATTCTCAAATTTATAATTTTTTTGTCCAGAAAAGCATGTCGGGTGTACATTCCTGAAAGCCCAGGCTACGGTACAGATCCTGAGCCAGGTTGTTATCTTCACGGACTTCCAGTGTTATTTTGCAATAACCCCGTTCATTCGACATCTCAACAAGTTTTTCCATTAAGGCTTTCCCCAGACCTTTACCACGAAAACCGTCATAAATGATAATATCGTGAATATATAAATAGGGTTTTACGTTGAAAGTGGAAAAGTTGATAAAACAGGTTGTCAATCCGGCAATTTCACCGTCGTATAGTACAAAGAGTACCAGAGCCGTGGGGTGGTTGGCGAGTCCATCTACCAACTGTAGCTGTTTGAGCTTATTTAATGGTGGAACGCCCCCCATGGGATCGGCCATATAATGGTTTATCAAATTGGCTAATGCCGATAAATGTTGCGGATTTTCAAAATCACATTCTTCGAAGGAAATGTTCATAGTTAACTGGCTATGTTGATTGATTAAAAGATAAAAAGAGGAATGGTTGGCTGTGGTGACTGTCCTTTGGAAACTTCCCGAATCTGCATGACCCGTAACGAACTATACTTTAAATCGTTTGGCTTCAATACCGTACTTTTTAATTCGTATACCCATCATGCGTTCGGTAATTCCCAGTTGTTCGGCAGCTTTTGCACCATTGCCTTTACTTGAAATGAGTGCATCCATGATAATTTGTTTTTCCATTTTACCCAAGATAATATCCAATGTGCCCGCTTGCATTGTTTCGGTCGTTTCGGCTGTCTGGAGAGATGCCGGAAGATTATGGGTGCGGATAACCTGATCGGCACACAAAATACAGGCACGTTCAATACAGTTTTCAAGTTCGCGGATATTGCCTGGCCAGTGGTAAACCATTAACGTGTCGATAGCAGAAGCCGTGATACGTTTTATGTTTTTGCCGTGTCTCTTGTTGAATTTATCAATGAAGAAATCGGTTAGAACCGGAATGTCGTTGATTCGCTCGCGTAAAGAAGGAATGTAAACAGGAAAAACATTGATCCTGTAGTATAAATCTTCGCGGAATTGATCCTTGGTAATGAGTTCTTCGAGGTTTCTATTCGTGGCACACAGAATCCGAACGTCAACTTTGATAGGCTTCGTACTACCAACACGTTCAATTTCGCGTTCCTGCAATACGCGTAGAAGTTTAACCTGTGTCGAAGCCGGTATGTCTCCAAATTCATCCAGAAAGATCGTACCTCCGTTTGCAGCTTCAAACCGACCTATCCGTTGTACGGTGGCGCCGGTAAATGATCCTTTCTCATGACCGAACAATTCGCTTTCAATTAAGCTTTCGGGCAGTGCCGCACAGTTAACCTTAACGAAAGGTTTCCCGCTGCGCAGGCTATTGTAATGAATGGCATCGGCAACCAATTCCTTCCCGACACCGCTTTCGCCACGGATCAATACTGTAGCATCGGTCTTCGCCACGCTTTCAATCAGGGAAAACACTTCATTCATTTTGCTGGAATTACCCTTAATCCGATCGGGCATAATCCGGTTGCGAAGTTCACCGCGTAAGTTGTTATTCTCGTTGCGTAATTGTTCCATTTCCTCAGCATACTCCTGTCTGCGGCGCATAGTCCGACCGATCATGGAGCCTACAATTTTGAGCAACCGCACATCATAATCAAACGAAATTTCTCCTTTATATACTTTGTGAAAACTCAACGTTCCGATATTTTGATCTTTATAGCGAATAGGCGTACAAATAAACGACACATCAACGCCATCGATAGCGGTCGGTGCATGAGTTAAATTAAGGAACTCATCCGACATGGCTATTTTAGGAATCATTACCGTTAAGCCATCCTGAATAACCTGACCGATGATACCCTGACCAACCTGATAAACCGCTTTCTTTCTTTCACCTTCAGCAATGCCATACGAACCCTCGATAATAATATGAGAGCTTTCCCGGTTCAAAACGGTCAGAATAATCCGTTCAGCAGTTAAATGTTCGGCCAGAATCTGAATTACTTCATCTAAATTAATTTCCTTATTACTTAATAACGAACTTAGTTCAAGTAAAAAATCAAGCTCTTTTGCTCCATAACAATCAGGCTTATTATATTTACAAATCGTTTCCATAAACCTTATATTTTATACTTATTTTTAATATATATGCTGTTAAACATACATTTGTCTGCAAATATACGAATAATTGCATGATTATGATATTTGAATCCGCATTATTATCCACCATTATTTTGATTTAACTATTAATTGTACAATTTTGAACAAAAAACGAATCATTCCGCTATAAAACTCACTGAAGAATTCAAAAGCGGCTATGCCTGCGGGATGAGTTGCAGTCCGAATATTGGCATAAAGCAAAAGCCTGCTTTTTTTTGTGCTTGGCAAAACAAAAAAAATTGTACTTTTGTGCTCATTCATAATTAACAGGATCAGGTTGTTTTGAAAAATTTCCAACTTATATAATACTATAACAATGATACTAAATTATATATGGATTGCCTTTTTACTTATTGCTTTTGTTGTGGCGTGTATACAGACAATCTTTTTTGGTAACTCACAGATCTTTTCGGAAATAATGACGGCAGCATTCGGCTCGGCTAAGTCAGGTTTTGAGATTTCACTGGGTTTAACAGGCGCCTTATCTCTCTGGTTAGGCATCATGAAAATTGGTGAACGGGGAGGAGTTCTTGAACGATTATCCCGAGTGGTTGCACCTTTCTTTGTGAAGATATTTCCTGAAATTCCCAAAGGACATCCTGCAACAACCAGTATATTTATGAACCTATCGGCTACGATGCTGGGATTAGACAATGCCGCCACTCCCATGGGGTTGAAAGCCATGAAGGAATTGCAGGAACTGAATACGAATAAGGAAACAGCTTCCAATTCCATGATTTTATTTTTAGTGTTGAATACAGCCGGTTTAACGCTTATTCCAATCAGTATTATGGTTTACAGGGCACAAATGGGTGCTGTAAATCCAGCCGATATATTCATTCCCATATTATTAGCCACATTCATTGCCTTTATAACCGGTTTAGTCAGTGTGGCTATCGTGCAGAAAATAAATCTCTTCAATAAAGTGGTCATGGGCACTTTAGGAGGCCTGATTGCCCTTATCTGCGGAATTATTTATTTTTTGAGCGGATTACCTAAAGAACAAATAGCAAAATACTCCAGTTTAGCTGCAAACTTTATCCTTTTTTCCATTATTATTTCGTTTATATTAATGGCTTTAAAGCGAAAAGTGAATGTATATGACTCATTTATCGAAGGAGCTAAAGAAGGATTTCATGTAGCTATTGGAATAATTCCTTATTTAATCGCTATTTTGGTAGCAATCGGTATGTTTCAGGCATCGGGAGCACTCACTTTGCTGACAGATGGTATCCGTTGGTTGGTTGGGCTGACGGGAATAAATACTGAGTTTGTAGATGCGCTGCCTACAGCATTTATGAAGCCGTTGAGCGGTAGCGGCTCCCGGGGTATGATGTTGCAAACAATGAAATTGCATGGTGCAGATTCATTTGTAGGACGACTTTCGAGTATTATCCAGGGTTCTACAGACACAACATTTTATATCATAGCCGTATATTTTGGTTCGGTAGGAATAAAAAATACCCGATATGCTATTGTCTGTGGTTTAATAGCAGACTTTGCCGGTATAGTGGCAGCTATATTGTTGGGTTATTTATTTTTTCATTAAATGTAAGCCGGCAATATACATCAATTTACTCTATACCCTAATATCTTAATTTGGAACCAAACCATGATTCAATACATAGCAGAAGATGTAAATCTTCCTTCCTTACAACAACAGCGTGTTAATCGCTGGATCAAAAAAACAGCTGCGGTATATGGAAAAAAGACAGGAGACATTGCGTATATTTTCTGTTCGGACAAACATATACTGGAAGTAAACAAGCAATACTTAAATCATGATTTCTATACGGATATAATTACTTTTGACTACACGGAAGGTGACGTCATTTCAGGGGATATATTTATAAGCCTTGAAACCGTTGAAGGCAATGCAAAAGAATTCAACGTAACTTTCGAGGAGGAACTAAGACGCATTTTGATCCATGGAATTTTACATTTATGTGGACAAGCAGATAAAACGCCGGAGCTGCGGTTAGAAATGACCCGAAAAGAGAATCTGGCACTCAAAATGTATACAGAATAGCGTCATTTTAAGCTTATTTATCAAACAAGAAACCCTATTTACTACTAACTCACTAATTTTGCAATTTAATGTTAAATAAAGGCTTGAGTTAAAGGCCAATTTATCATCATTAAAAGATTATCACTACTTTTGTTGCAGGATATTGATAGAATTGACATAATTAAATTGCTAATAACACGTTCTAAGTCTAATTGAAAATACTCATAGAAAAGGTATGAAATTAAAACTTATCGAATTAGTCAGTTTAATTGTTTTTTATCTGATTTCAGCGAATTTATCGGCTCAGGATGAATATCGTGGAGAAATAGGAATATCAGGTGGTGGATCCTATTATTTAGGGGATGACAATAGTCGGCTTTTCAATAATATGCAAGTTGCATACAGTGGTTTTTTTCGTTATCGGTTTGATCAGCGTTTTGCGGCAAGAGTTGAATTAACCAGTGCAACGGTTGCCGGTAAGAATTTTCCAACTAATCATGTTTATGCAACAGATTTGTGTGGAGAATTCAATTTTTTTGATTTGGAAAAGAATGAATATAAACAATTCAGTAAAACACTTTCACCTTTTATTTTTGCCGGTGTGGGAATGATGAATTATTCATATATAAATTCGACAAGTTTAAATGCCAGTATTCCTTTTGGTGTTGGAATGAAAGTAATACTGGGCAAACGTTGGAACTTGAGTATGCAGTGGACGACGAGGTTATTGTTGGCGGACAATTTGGAAGGGAAAGAGCTATTAAACAATTCGAAAAGTTTAAATGGTAATAACTTTCTGAATGACGATTTACTTTCAACTTTTACTATTGGCATAAGTTATGATATTTGGAAAAAAAGTTGTAACTGTGTAAACTCTTCTATAAATAAAGAAAAACATAAATATAAGAAAGCGATAAATTAATATGTCATCCTATATAGAAAAAATTGATATAACACGTTTACCGAAGCATGTGGCCATTATCATGGATGGCAATGGTCGTTGGGCAAAGGAACGGGGTTATGATCGAATTTTCGGACATCAAAACGGAGTAACTTCAGTTCATGAAATCACGGAGGCAGCTTCTGATATTGGGATTAAATACTTAACACTTTACGCGTTCTCTACAGAAAACTGGAATCGGCCAAAGTTAGAAGTGGATGCATTAATGGAGTTGTTAATAGATACAATCGAAAAAGAGACCCCTATTCTGAATGAGAAAAATGTTCGATTGTTGCCCATAGGTGATTTAAGCAGACTGCCGGGAAATGCAGGCGAGAAATTACAGCGGAGCATTGATCAAACATCTAAAAATACCGGATTATCGTTGGTTTTAGCGTTGAGTTATTCATCACGATGGGAAATTACGAATGCGTTGAAAGAGATTTGTAGCGAAGTTCAGGCTGGTAAATATGGTATAGATGAAATAAACGATGAATTGGTAAGTAATCATTTGACAACAAAATCAATTCCGGATCCTGATTTAGTAATTCGAACCAGCGGTGAAAACAGAATTAGTAATTTTTTATTATGGCAAATAGCATATTCCGAATTATATTTTACTCAAACTCATTGGCCTGCTTTTCGGGAAGAGGATTTTTATCAAGCAATTTATGAATTTCAACAACGAGAACGTCGTTTTGGTAAATAATTCAACCAATTCCACTATGCTCAACACTCCAAAATATATTATGCACTACAAAACGTTTTTTTCACTTACTTTGTTGTTTATTTTAAGTCAACTAATTGTAGCACAACCGATCGCTGTAAAAGATTCCATCGTCTCACCAATTATTGAGTATAGTAATTCTGCACCAAAATATGAAATTGCGGCAATAACTGTTACTGGGGCCAGCAATTATGAAGATTTTGTTCTTATCGGGTTCTCCGGTTTAACTGTAGGGGATGTAATAAGCGTGCCTGGGGATGCAATTACGACTGCTGTTAAGCGTTTCTGGAAACAAGGACTCTTTTCTGATGTAAAAATAGTTGCCACTAAGGTCAAGGATGGAAAAATCTGGTTAAATATAGCTTTGAAAGAGCGGCCTCGTGTATCCGAAGTTAATTATATTGGTTTGAAGAAATCTGAAATTGAAGATATTGAAATAAAAGTCGGTATTGTCAAAGGAAACCAGATAACTCCTAATATTTCAGATAGAGCAAAAAAAGTAATTGATAAATACCTCGAAGAAAAAGGATTTTTAAACGTGCAGGTAAATGTTTATCAAAAGAATGATCCAAAAAAAGCAGGTTATGTTATAGTAGACATTAATGTAGATAAAAAACTTAAAACCAAAATTCATCAGCTTATATATGTTGGAAATAGTGCCTTAACGCATAATCAAATCAATAAGGCAATGAAAAAGACCAATGATCATAATTGGCGAAACTTCTTCAGAACTAAGAAGTTTGTTCGTGAGGAATATGAAAAAGATAAAATTGCTTTAATTGATAAATATAATGAAGTTGGGTATCGTGATGCTTATATCGTTTCCGATAGTGTTGTCCCATTTGATAATAAAACAGTTAACGTTTATATTACAGTAAACGAAGGTAGAAAATATTTTTACAGGAATATAAAATGGATTGGAAATACCATTTATCCTTATGAAACTTTGAATACCGTATTAGGAGTAAAAAAAGGAGATGTATATAATCATAAAAGTTTAATGGCAAGACTACAAACAGATGATGATGCTGTCAGTAAACTTTATGAGAATTGTGGATATTTATTCTTTAATGTTGAACCAGTAGAAGTTCAAATCGATAAAGATTCAATTGATTTTGAAATGCGTCTCAACGAAGGGAAACCGGCAACAATTAATGAGATTGGTATTAAGGGAAATAGTCGTGTTTATGAAAAAGTAGTACGACGAGAATTACGAACGAAGCCAGGACAATTATATAGTCAGGAAGATATTATGCGTTCATTGCGTGAGTTGGCTCAAATGGGACATTTCGATCCGGAAAAAATAAAACCGGATGTTTTACCTGATCCTGAGAACGGAACAGTGGATATTAATTACAACCTTGAAACAAAAGGAAGCGACCAGATTGAGTTTTCAGCAGGTTATGGATCAACAGGTATTGTTGGTAGTGTAGGATTGAAATTCAGTAATTTTGCCATACAAAATTTATTTAAACCGGATACCTATCGTATTGTTCCACAAGGTGAAGGACAGACTTTGACTATAAATGCAAAAACAAATGGTTCTTCCTATTCTCAGGTTAGTTTATCATTCTTAGAACCATGGCTGGGAGGAAAACGTCCTAATTCGCTTTCTTCATCTATTTATTATTCAACACAATCGGCTGTAAGTAGCCGCTATGCTTCCGAGTACAGTAGTTACATCAGTTCTATGTATAGTGGTTCAAGTAGTGGTTATAGTAGTTCTGCATACCAAAGTGAAATGGATCCTTCTAAATACATGCGTACGTTAGGTGCTTCACTTGGTTATGGTAAACGGTTAAGTTGGCCGGATGATTATTTTTCATTCTATGGTGAATTATCCTATCAATTATTTATGCTTTCGGAGTGGGCATACTTACCTCCGTTAACCGATGGACACTATAATAATTTTAGTGTAAATTTGGTTTTAAGCCGTAGTTCAATAGATCAACCTATTTATACACGTAGCGGTTCTTCCTTTTCGCTTGGTTTAAAGATTACGCCACCTTATTCGGTCTTGAATGGCGGAAAAATAAACGGAAAATCTTATTCCGATGAAACAATGTTGAATTCTGACAAATATAAATGGATTGAATATCATAAATGGACATTTAATGGTAAAACTTATACACCTCTAAGCGCTGATAGTAAGTTGGTTTTGATGAGTCGAGCTATATTCTCTTATTTGGGAAACTATAACAGAAATGCACGTTCTCCTTTCGAAACATTCTATATGGGAGGAGATGGAATGGCCAGTGGTACCAGTTATGGTACTGATTATGTTGCTATGCGTGGTTACACGAGCGGTTCACTAACACCTACTAATTCCAAAACAGGATATACTGAGGGCTATGTTTATGATAAATTCACTATGGAGTTACATTATCCGTTATCGTTAGAACAATCAGCAACCATTTATGCATTAACTTTTGTTGAAGCAGGTAACTGTTTTAGTTCAATTCAGAAATATAACCCGTTTGATTTGAAACGTACGGCAGGTGTTGGAGTACGTATCTTCCTACCGATGTTCGGTATGATGGGTATTGATTGGGGATATGGTTTTGATAAGATAGATGGAACTAAGAGTGGAAGTCAGTTCCACTTTGTCTTAGGTCAGGAACTTTAAATTTATTCATAATTTGATTTGTTATATTGATTATTTATAATAGTCAGACTCTTAAAACAATTATTTTTGGCAAAGGATTTAGTATGATAACTTCACTTGACATTTTGAAGTTTTAACCTTAAAAGAAAATATAAAATGAAAAAACTAATTATTGCACTCTGTTTACTAGCCGGTATAACATTTGCTGGTAATGCGCAGAAATTTGCTTTAGTTGATATGGAATATATTATGAAAAATATTCCTTCTTATGAAACTGCAAATGATCAATTGAATCAAATATCCAAAAAATGGCAATCGGATATCGACGTTCAAATGCAAGATGTTCAGAAAATGTATAAGAACTATCAAACAGAACTTGTTTTTCTTTCAGAAGATATGAAAACAAAACGCGAAGAGGAAATTGTGGACAAAGAGAAAGCAGTTCAAGAGTTGAAACGTAGTTATTTTGGACCTGAAGGAGAATTATTTAAAAAACGCCAAAGTTTAATAAAGCCTATTCAGGATGAAATATATGCAGCTATTCAAGAAATAAGCAAAGAAAAAGATTTAGAACTGGTATTTGATAAAAGTTCAGCAATGAGTGTGATTTTCTACTCGCCAAAGCTGGATATTAGTGATGCTGTTCTTCAAAAGTTGGGATATTCAAAATAATTTTTTAAATTTGCATCTTGTTATAAATAATAGAAACTCAAAATAAATAAAACATGTTAAAGAAAATTGCATTAGTATTACTTTGCGCTCTTCCATTTACTTTAATGGCGCAAGAAGTTAAGTTAGGCCACGTGAATTCACAGGAAATTCTGACACTTATGCCGGAACGTACGACCATTGAAAAAACGCTTAGTGACTTACAAAGCCAATGGGAAAAAGAAGCTGTAAAAATGCGTGAAGAATATGTCGCAAAAGTAAAAGAATTTCAAGAAAAACAAGCTACAATGCCTGAAAGCATTAAACAAGCACGTCAAAGTGAAATCGCTGACATAGAACAACGTATCACGACCCTTAATCAAACAGCGCAAACAGATATACAAAAGAAACAACAGGAATTGTTTAATCCAGTTATCGAAAAAGTGAAGAAAGCAATTAATGAAGTAGGCACTGAAAACGGTTATTTGTATATTTTCGATTTAAGTACTCAAAGTATTGTTTTCCAATCAGCAAAATCGAATGATGTTACTCCGTTGGTTAAGAAAAAACTTGGTTTAAAGTAACACTTTAAATTGAAATAAAAAACAGGCTCTATAGAATTATCTATAGAGCCTGTTTTTTTTAGTGATAAAATACTTTTTTCACTAGAAATTTATTAGGATTTGATATCTCAACTTTAAAAATCCTGTTGTTGTATAACCGACGCAGAACATCCTAATAACGTGTTATGATCTTCTTTAGCGCGATTGAAATCCCTTTCGATTTTTTGGTTTATGAAATTCTTTTAAATTACCTGATGTACCTTGTAATCGTGTCCTGTCGGTTGGTCGTTGGTGATCTTTCAATCACGGGAAATTATAAATGGTCTTCTTGAGAGAGGGCGTTCGATATTCCAAGCAATTCTTTTCGGATTTGTTTCAATCGTTCCACTACTTCCTGCTGCTTGACAACAACATCTTTTTTCTGACTTAATTTACGCTTTGCACCGTCGAGAGTGAGCTTTTGTTCGCTGACCAAGTAAATGATCGATTTAATGACGGAAATGTCTTCAGGGGCATAAAAACGTGTTCCCTTCGCATTTCTTTTAGGTTTTAGTTGCTTGAATTCCTTTTCCCAAAAACGTAAATTCGATTGATTTACATGAAATATTTCTGCAACCTCAGAAATTGAATAGAATAGCTTCTCCATGATCAATCAAAATAATTATTTAATAATTTTCAATAGCTGGCCTGTACGTATTTTATTCTTACGCATATTGTTCCATTTTTTTAATTTGGAAACAGATACGCCATTATTGGCCGCAACAATGTTTATAGTCTGACCTTTTTTTACTTTATAGTAGGTCACTTTACCATAACCGCCGGGTGTAATGGAGGCTGATGCTTGTTGAATTTCTATTTCGCTACGGCGGTTATTTATTAACTCATCAGCTTTATAAGTGACGACTTCCTTAAATTTATCAATAAAAGTGTTGGCGTAATTCAAAGGTAGGCATAAAGCATACGGTTTAATGTCTCCCGGAATTATGTCTCTTCTGTATTGCGGATTAAGAAGCCTTACTTCTTCGATTGGCAAATTTAAAACGGCAGCTATTTGCTCTAAATGGATCCGTTTATGAACCATAACCGTATCTGTCAGGGCGGGCATGTTTACAACGGCTGCACATAAATTATGTTCTGCAGAAAAATTTAAGGTGTAATTTGCAGCAATAAAAATAGGAACATAGCCTCTGGTTTCTCTGGGAAGAAAAGGATAAATAGCCCAGTAATCACGCTTTCCACCTGCACGGCGTATTGCCTTATTTATATTCCCCGGACCGCAATTGTAAGATGCTATCACTAAATTCCAGTCCCCATATATCGAATATAAATCCTTCAAAAAATGTGCAGCTGCATTAGTCGCTTTTACCGGTGACAATCGTTCGTCTACCAGGCTGTTAATCTCCAATCCGTACATTCTACCTGTTCCGATCATTAATTGCCATAATCCGGCAGCACCCATTCGTGAAACAATCGTTGTATTCAGAGCCGATTCGATAATGGATAAGTACTTTAATTCGTACGGTAAATTATTGGCTCCTAATACTTGTTCGAAAATAGGGAAATAGTAGTTGCTCATTCCCAACATATATTCTACTTGTCGGCGCTTTCGAACCGTATACAAATCAATGTATGACCTTACAGTGGGATTATAAGGCATCTCCATTAGACAAGGCATCTTGGATAACCTTGATTTATAAATTGAATCGGAGACAATCCCAATATCAGCGGTTGATTTACAATTTGAAGGATTAGCGCGCTGAATAACCCATGACTGAAGCATATAGTCAAGAGTGTTATTAAATTCTGCCGGTATTGTTAACATCGTATCCATTACTGCATTCTCTTCGATAACAACATCTTTTTTCTGAGAAAAACAGCAGATACAGCAAATCATCAACAAACAAACAGTGGAAATCAGGGCTCTAAAATTCATCTTAAAAAATATTTTCCTTTTGAAATCAAATTATTTTAAACTAATACTACATTGTAAACCCAGCGAGTTATTTGCACCGTAGCTTTTTTCCATTATTGCCGGTTGTATGTGCATGGACAGGTTCGGGCTTATATCAAAGTCATACAATTGAGCGTCCACGTAGGCATCCACCAGGGTTAGTGCATAATAGGCAATTGTAACAATTATACTCAAATCACGGTATCTGCGGGCATTTTGATAGGCACTTTTCAGTATGGGAGTAAATCCGCTAATGCCATCATAACTGGCAATGGTGAGGCCTTTGGGTATGATCTGATAGAAACTGACTCCAGTTGGATTCTTGTCTACGATTGCTTGATACGATGGGTCAGAGGCATACCTCAAAATGTCCAGATAAGCTGTTTTATAAGAGTTATATTGTCCCGAGTTCCAGGTAATGGCGTAGGCACATCCTAAAAATCCACCATAAACTATCGGTAACTTCCAGTATTTTTTATTTAGAATTTGCCCGTAACCCGGTATAATAGCAGCCATCCATAATACTTTAAACGGATCCGGTTTAAAAGCTTTCTTGTTTAATGTATCGACAACCTGTTTAACCTGAATTGTATCAACGGATTTATCATACAACCTGGCAACACTATCTTTAGGTAGCCGGCTCTTTAGGGAATCTGTTTGAGCCTGAATACCAGTTGATAACAGTAAAATAAAAAGAGCCAGTATATATGAGCTTTTTTTCACAGAAACCTGATATTAAATTTTATCGAATAATTCCATAATACCGGATAATTCCTCATCATTCGAGAACGGTATTGATATTTTCCCTTTACCGGCTGAATTACACGTAAGTTCTATTTTCGTTCCAAAAACCTTACTGAGCTGTTTTTTTAAATCATCGTATTCCTGAAGATTCTTTACTGGATTAGGAGGAGTAACTGTTTTTGTTTCCAGACTACCGGTCTCTAAATACAGGCGCACTAATTCTTCTACTTTACGAACTGTAAAATCATTCTGTAAAATAGATTCATAAAGATGTAATTGAACGGCTGGATCGTTTATACCTAATATTGCACGGGCATGTCCCATGTCAATTTTTTTGTTTTTGATGCCCATTTGAATCTCGGCAGGCAACCGGAGTAGTCTCAAATAATTCGCGATGGTTGTACGTTTTTTACCCACGCGGTCACTCAGGCGTTCCTGAGTCAATTTGTATTCTTCCATCAACCGGTAAAATGTCAGGGCAATTTCAATGGCATTCAAATCCTCACGTTGAATGTTTTCAATCAAAGCCATTTCAACTACCTGCTCATCAGCAGCTGTTCGTACGTATGCCGGGATAGTCTTTAATCCAACAAGCTTTGAAGCTCTGAATCTACGCTCACCGGCAATGATTAAATAGGTCCCATCTTCATTCTTGCGTAACGTAATGGGCGAGATAACTCCTAATTCGCGAATAGAAGTGGCCAATTCAGTTAATGCATCTTCATCAAAATGACTACGGGGTTGATTTGGATTTGCAAAAATCAGATTCATTTCCACTTCGCTAATCGATGACGAACCATTCGTACTGATATTATCAGTATTTATCAATGCATCCAAGCCTCTACCCAAACCTGTTATATTCTTTGCCATATATATTTTACCAAAACTTAGCTTTAATACAATTAATTCTTTTAAAACGGACTAGTTGACTTTTTTGTGTTTAGCTATCAGTTCGTTAGCTAAATCCATATAATTTGTTGAACCTTTAGATTCAGGATCATATAATAAAACCGGTTTGCCGTGACTGGGAGCTTCGCTCAAACGAACATTACGGGTTATGACCGATTCAAAGACCATTCCCTGAAAGTGCGTCTTTACTTCTGCAAACACCTGATTGGCCAAACGTAAGCGATTGTCATACATTGTAAGCAAAAAACCTTCAATTTCCAATGTGGGATTCAGTTTGCTTTTTATTATTTTGATGGTATTCAGTAGCTTGCTAATTCCTTCAAGTGCAAAATACTCGCATTGTACCGGAATTAAAACTGAATCGGATGCAGTGAGGGCATTCACCGTTATTAATCCCAATGAAGGAGAGCAATCAATTAATAAATAATCGTAAAGTGGTTTTAATGGCGTTAGGATATTTTCCAACACCCGTTCACGATTATCCATATTCAAAATTTCTATTTCGGCTCCTACCAGATCAATATGTGAAGGCAGAATAAACAGCTTGCTTACTGCTGTCGGATGAATAGCCTGCATGGGAGGTACGTTATCAATCAGGCATTCGTAAATTGTAAACTCTAATGAACGTACATCTATACCCAGTCCAGACGAGGCGTTTGCCTGAGGGTCTGCATCTATCAACAAAACTTTTTTACCAAGCGAAGCCAACGAAGCAGCTAAGTTAATAGCTGTTGTAGTTTTGCCTACACCGCCTTTTTGGTTTGCTAACGAGATTATTTTACCCATTTTGAAAGAATTTAGTTAGAAATTGATGCAACAACTTTATATAATTTCAACTGTTGGATTAAATTTCCATTATGATTACTCTGGCCTGTACTGTAAACGCAACGCTTTGAATACCATAATAATTGATTTAAACAACATTTTTTATACCGATTGGCAAAGATAATAAAATTAATCCACCCACTCAATAAGCAATTTCACCTTCAAATAGAAATAAGGCTTTTTTAAGGCAACAATATGAAAATTGTTTTTAGAATGATAAAGGTGTTTTTCTTGAATAAAAATTCGCTGATTTCAAAATAATTGGACGTGATTATTCGCTATTTAATAGGGTATTAAATAGTAATCGAAATCTGAATTTAAATTTTTCTATTCAAAATGCCGAGATTATCGGTACCTATTGCTGGAAACACGAAAAAGAGGCTGAACATTAAATTATATTCCGCAAATCCATTGGTAATTCAGGAAGATACGGTTAAATCTTTTCAGTAGGAGGTTCGATATTGATTTCCCGGAAACAAATAAGGCATAAAAAAAACATGTTTTTTACAGGAAGGAATGTAACATCCTTTTCACATCCAAAATTATCGGTTTTAATAAATAGTTTTGGTACATTTTTTTAAACTACTGGCGGATCCCTGCATTTGAAATCTGAAAATATCGTCAGGATTTCCACTATGAATTACCGTACCATTTTTTACAATTAAAACGGAGGATGCCATATGAACTACCTCATGCACATCGTGGCTAACCATGAGTGTTATGGTATTAAGTAATTCGTGAGCCTTACGAATTTCGTCTTGTAAAGACAGTCGCATTTCCAGATCAAGTGCCGAAAGCGGTTCGTCAAGCAGGAGTACATTTGGTTTTGAAGCTAACGCACGTGCCAATGCCACCCGTTGTTTTTGTCCACCCGAAAGTTTACCGGGACGTTGATCCTTTAGGGCTTCCAGATCAAAGAGAGATAGCAGATTGTTCACTTCTTCTTTGTTCTTTTCTTTCATTGCAAAACGAATATTCTTTTCAATTGTCATATTGGGGAAAAGAGCATAATCCTGAAACATATAACCCACGTTCCGTCCCTGGGGCGGAATATTTATTCTTTTCTCCGAATCAAACCAAACGGTATCGTTAAATACGATTCGTCCTTTGTCTGGTTTCGTCAGCCCTGCCAGTATGCGGAGTAACGTGGTCTTTCCTGCCCCGGAATGTCCGAATAAGCACAACAATTCGTTATCCTGAATTTCAGCGCAAACCTCCAGATTTGTTTTGCCTTCAGAAGTGAGCATTGTCCGCTGTATATCAATTTTCAACATATCAAAAAAAGAATTTTTCCTTACCGTTGATACTATAAATCAGGGTAAGAATGAGCAATGAAATAATAAATAAAACAAATGAATATTGGTTGGCAGCATGATAGTTCATTGCCTGCACCTCATCATATATAGCGATGGAAGCTACTCGCGTTTCACCGGGCATGTTTCCTCCCACCATGATGACTACTCCAAATTCCCCTATACAATGTGCAAAGGTCATGGCTATTGCCGTAATAATAGATGGTATCATGTTGGGAATCAATACCCGTATAAATGTTGTTGACTCAGATTTACCCAATGTGTAGGATGCTTCCCGTAAGCTGGCCGGTATGCTTGTCAATCCGTTTTGTAAAGGTTGAATCATAAATGGTAAACTGAAAAGGACGCTGGCTATTAGTACTCCGTCAAAACTAAATGCCAACTGCTTATTGAAATGCTCTGCTATAAAACGCCCGAATCCATTTTGAGGACTATAAGCTACCAGCATATAAAATCCCAGTACGGTAGGAGGTAATACCAATGGCATACTGATAAGAGCTTCTATCACTGCTTTGAATGGAAAACGACGATAGGCAAGCAAATAAGCTATCGGAAACCCAATTACCAATAAAATAGCTGTCGTCCAAAAGGCCAATCTGCCGGTTAGAAATAATGTATTTACGAAATCACTGTTCATTGCTCGTGGGTCGGTTGTTTGAGTAAGTTTATTGATCTGATAATTGAAATATATACAGGAAGAAACAGTAAATGGATAGAAAGTTTTTGTTATTACATCAAAACAGAGTAATCTGACAATTATCTCTAAACACGTATTTTATACCATTTCTTCCCCTGCAAATCATTTCTCAGGAACCGAATACCCGAACTTTTCCCAAATAGCTTTTGTGGCAGGGGATAGGACAAACTTTCTGAACTTTATTGATTCTGTGTTTAAAACCTGAGTCTTTATCAAAATACAAGCTTGTTCAATGGGCTTATATTGGTTTTGAGGAACGATATAATAGTTTCCTTTACCGGCCATTTCGGGAGCCATGGCTAATGACAGGGCAATGAATCCTATTTCGGTATTCCCGGTAAATGCAAATTGTGCTGCCTGTGATATGTTCTCACCCAATACGATCTTCGGTTTCAACGACTCATACAGTTTTAGATTCTTCAAAAGTGCAATGGATCGTTCACCATACGGTGCAGTTTCCGGGTTGGCAATGGCAATCTTTTTTACGGACGGATTTTTCAAAACGCTTAATCCCAGTTTATCAACCTCCAACGTCGTACTGTATATGGCCAGCTTACCAAACGCATAAGTAGACATTTTACCTGTCGTGAGGCCTTTTTCTTTCAACTTAAGAGGAAATTCATTATCGGCTGCCATAAAGAAATCGAAGTTTGCACCGTTCATAATTTGTTGAACCAACATGCCGGATGCCCCGAACGTGAGATTTACTTTTGCTTTCGGATTCTGCTTTATGTATGCTGTTTTAATTTCGGTTAATACATACCTTAAATTAGCCGCTGCTGCTACATTTACCCTCTGTGCTGAAACTGTTATTGCAGCGATTAGTATCGCAAATGATAAGATTATTTTTTTCATACTGATTTTTACTTTTGTGATGTTGTCTTTTCTTATTTGGAATGATCTGTTTCTTTATTTTTTCACTAGCCCGGCAAGAGAAATAAAGTTTGATAGTATGCTTTAAAAGAATAGAATGCGGATTTTCTTCAATGAAACATTTCGGTTTAACGGGAAATAACTTTATAATAACCTGTTCTTATCCATGCAAGCATGAAAGATAACGATATTGAAATCTGAAAAATGTCTCGCTTCTTCAAAATGAAAATTTGGTTTTAATCTGCCATCCGCATTCTATATTCATTTAATTTTAATTTTACGTTCTTATTTATTTGCCGGATGTACTGTTCAAAAACGTTGGTTTGATGGTGAGCATTATATAAGCCCATTGCGGAGTCCGCGTATCCGGAGTCTTTGTTGAGGTTATTATTTCTTTTGCTACAAAGGTATTATTGTTGGCGAAATAAGTACACCAACCTCCCTGTACGCTGGTCCAGGCATTCAGCTTATAATTCACGGTTAAATCTAACTCCGAACCCAGGTCTTTTCCAAATGCAATCTTCTCTTTATTCTTTCCTGAGAATTCGGAACCAAACAGGTGGTAAGTCCCGCTAAGACTTAGATCTTTATTGATTTTACCCGTTACTCCACCATAGTAATCAAATAAACCCTGTGTTAATGGTACATCCCAGTAGTCCATTAGTCCATAAAAATTATGTTCACTACCATACATCTTTTTGAAGTTTGATTGGCTACCGTCGGCTGATTTATCATCTCCCGAAAGATAATCGGTTCCAATATTTGCTGAGATAGCGCTTGTGAATTTATAATCGGCTTTTATGGCAAGAAGTTTTCCATTCATCTTTGAACCTGAAATGTTTTTTCCTCCCTGAAAATATGCAGTTGCCAATCCGCTTAGTGGAAAATCAGGATCAGCAAATTTTAAATTACCTCCGAAAGTGTAAGCGTGGTTCATGGTGACTTTTTTGTATTTTGCGATGGACCCGGCAATGGTTGTGTCCTGCACTCCTTCATCCACTCCGATAGCGCTAATGTTCAGTCCTTTTGTTATATCCTTTGTTAGCCAGATAAATCCCATATATCGGTAATTTGATTTCGGGGTATAATATGTTTCCGAAGACAAAACGGTGTTGTTATTATAGGCAAACCCTAAATGCCCCTGGAAGTCATTGATACAATACTTGAATAATGCCACGTCGTGTGAAGTTCCCGTATTACTCCAGTCGGAGGCGGAAAAAAGCCGGTTGTCATCATACTTTAATACTTGCCGGCCTATTTTGAGCGAACCTCCCGGTGTCAGTACCATTTCGGCCCATGCTTCAAAAATACCGACTGTAGCATCGCTTGATGAATTCGGCGTCTGTCCGTATGTTCTCGAATCCTGCAATGTGATTTGTGTGTTTAATAACCCGCTGGTAAACGTCATTCCCAATCGGGTTCGTTGAATGACCGATACCCCCGGATCATTTGTTTCAAGCAATGGTTTTGTATAACCATCGCGGTCTTCTATTCTTGGACGGATTTCTCCATCTATAACTACCGTTTGCGCTATCAAAGTCATCGGGATAAATCCCAGAATAAACAAAATCAATCTTGTTATATTTGTTTTCATACTTTTTTGTTTTAACAGCAGATCGTTGCTCTGCCAAATTATACATTGGGAATCAATAAAATATAAATTTATCAAGGCGTTGTAATATCAATAGAACAACGCTTTCTAAATTTTAAGCGATATGTGTTTTATAGCATATCGCTTGTTTAAAAAAAACAGCTGGATAATTCGCTGCTACTTTGATCGAGAAACCGGATCAGATCTTCAACTTTTTGATCGTAAGTCCGGATAAGTTTCATTCCATACGAACTTATTCTACAACCGCCTCCATCTTTACCCCCTTTTTGACGGATAATTACCGGGATCGGGGAAAGGCGGTTCAACGTATCAAGTTGATGCCACGCATGTTGATATGACATTTTCAGATTCTTTGCGGCACAATTTATGGAACCATCTTTTGCCACTTGTTTCAAAAGCCGTATTTGTGTATGACCGAGAAACAATTCTCCATCCCGATAAAAAGAAAGGTCGGCAACCATATTGAAAGTCTGATGGTTCATGCTACTTGCAAGATTAAATTGTTATTAAATATAAGTTTCACTTTTGTGCACCAAAATGTTCGTTATACCGAAAGGGGTATTTCAATTCCTGTGCCAACATTTTATTATGCTGGCATATAGAATGATACGATTAGTTGCTGATTTAAAAGTATCGAAAAAGATACTTTTAGGTAGGAAATTAATGCGAAAGCTACTAAAATGTAGGAAAATAATCGTTGTGTTGTTTAAACTAATTATGTTTGTTAATTGTTTAAACAACTAACAAGCAATCTTCAATTTTATAAATCATGAAAGTTACTCATAAATCTATGTTGGCAGCATTTTTTGTTGCAATAGGATGCTCGGCCTGTGAACCTACAACAACTTTAACTACCGTTCAATCGGTAGATTTACAACGATATGCCGGAACATGGTATGAATTGGCCTCATATCCTCAATTCTTTGAACGGGGATGCTCTCATGTAAAAGCTACGTATACCTCCAAAAATGGATATATAGAGGTCTTTAACCAGTCGGTTAAAAATAACAAGCCCAACAATATAAAAGGGAAAGCTTTTGTTGTCTCCAATTCAGGGAATGCCAAACTCAAAGTCCGGTTCTTTTGGCCATTCAAAGGAAACTATTGGATTATCGACCTGGCCGATGACTATGCGTGGGCCATTGTCTCCGATCCTAACCGGAATACTTTATGGATTCTTTCCAGATCTCCCGTAATGGAAGACGGACTTTATAATTCGCTGATTGCCAAATTGGTTAAAAGAGGATTTGATAAAGACAGGATTGTGAAAATGGTGCAGGAATAAGCACCATTTCGGTTGGCGATTTTTCACAACCCTTCTTTTAGCAATAAGAGTGAAGCCTTCACGATGAGACGACTTGCTGTTTCTCCATTAATTTTTTCAACAATTCGGGTATTTCGCCCGGTGTTCTGGCTACGGGAACACCAATATCCCCGAATGTCGTTATCTTTTCTGCTGCCGTTCCCCCTCCGCTGGATATAATCGCCCCGGCGTGTCCCATCCGTTTGCCGGGAGGCGCTGTTTGACCGGCAATGAAAGCAACCACCGGTTTGGTGATATGTTCCCTGATATAGTGGGCGGCGCGTTCTTCAGCGTCTCCTCCAATCTCGCCAATCAGTACAATTGCATCTGTTTCAGGATCATCCTGAAACAATTGAAGCAATTCCTGATAATACAATCCTGAAACCGGGTCACCGCCAATTCCGATACAGGTGCTTTGTCCGAGTCCGCTGGTGGTAAGCTGGTTTACCATTTCATAGGTCAGTGTACCGCTTCTGCTCATTAACCCGATATTCCCTTTTAGAAAGATATTTACCGGTAGAATCCCGACTAACGATTCATCCGGTGATATAAGCCCCGGGCAGTTCGGACCGATTAGTTTTGTTCCGTTTTTCGTTAGGTAGGGAGTTATCTTTACCATATCAAGGGTCGGAACTCCCTCCGAAATGGCAACGATCAGTTTAATTCCGGCTTCCGATGCTTCCAGTATGGCATCGGCTGCTAACGGAGCAGGAATAAATATTATGGACGTATTGGCATCTGTCGCTTTTACGGCTTCTTCCACGGTGTTGAAAACCGGGATTCCATCCACCACTTGTCCTCCTTTTCCCGGCGAAACGCCTCCTGCAACATGTGTCCCGTACGCTTTCATCTTTGAAGCATGAAAACTACCGTCTCTGCCCGTAATTCCCTGAACGATTAATTTTGTGTCCTTATTGACTAATATGCTCATTTTGTATTGGATTAATGGTTGATTGGTTGATAAAGTTAATTGGCAGAATGCCCGGATAATTGATTTATAATCTGATTCGTTGCTTGAATTGGTAAAATGAAGAATGTCTGTACAGGACAGGAGGTAATTCACTCTACCCAATCGCACGATTAACCGATTAACTGTTCTTCGGATTAACCAAGCTAATAGCCATTTGTGCTGCCTGAGTCATTGTCTCCACAACGGGAAGGCTGGCCTGTTTTAAAATTTCCAACCCTTCTTTCGAATTAGTCCCTGATAATCTTACAACAATCGGAATCTCCACGTTGAGTTGATCCAGAGCGGCTACCAGCCCCCGGGCAACATCATCGCAGCGCGTTATTCCGCCGAATATATTGATCATAACCACCTTTACATTCTGGTCGGATAGCAGCAGGTTCATAGCGTCAATTACTTTCCGGGGACTTGAGCTACCCCCGATGTCCAGGAAGTTAGCCGGGGAGCCGCCATAGTATTTTATCATATCCATGGTAGCCATTGCCAGGCCGGCACCGTTTACCATGCAACCTATGGATCCGTCGAGGCGTATATAAGTCAGCCCCTTCTCTTTTGCTTCCAGCTCTTTCCGTTCATCGTCGGTAGGTTCGAGTAACGCATTTATTTCCTGTTGCCTGAACAGGGCGTTGTCGTCAAAATTCATTTTACCATCGAGTGCCAGTAGATAACCTTCATCCGTAATCACTAATGGATTTATTTCCAGTAGTGATGCGTCTGTATCCAAAAAAACACGATACATTTTTTGAAAAATATCAGCGGCTTGTTTTGCTATCGGGTTATTATCAAAAAGAGTAAAAGCAATTTTGCGTGCCATAAAGGGAGTCATGCCTATATTCGGGTCAATGGGAAATTTTAAAATGGATGCCGGATGTTCTTTGGCTACTTCTTCTATTTCAACTCCTCCTTCGCTGCTGGCCATAAACAATACCGATTTTGTATTCCGGTCTATTGTTAACCCGACATAATATTCGGAACTGAATGACACTCCACTGGCAACCAGTATTTTCTCTACCAAATAGCCTTTTATGTCCATTCCCAATATCTGACGGGCAGCATTCACGGCTTCTTCAGACGTTCTTGCCAGTTTTACACCTCCTGCTTTTCCCCGTCCCCCGGTTAATACCTGTGCCTTTACCACCACGGGAAGTCCTAACTTATCAATAGCTCCGGCCACTTCGTCTACTGAATGACACAACAACTCCCTGGTGACAGGAATGTTATAACGCGAAAAAATCTCTTTCGATTGATATTCGTGAATTTTCATGTGATTGTTGGTTTTGTTCTGTATTTTTTTGATTCGGAAAACAGGTCGGGAAGGGGAAGCTCATTACGCAATTCCCGGCAGCTTCTTTTTCTCTGATAATAACTAAACGTATAATTTAAAAAGTTGTTTATCGTGAAGTCGTTTTTTTTTTAGTATTCATATTTTAAATTCAGGTTCAGGCTTCGTCTAATCGGTTTCTTTTCTTCGTTTTTTGCTTTTACTTCCGAGGGGGTTGCGAGGGGGTTGCGAGGGGGTTCAGTTAGGGTTCGGATAGGTCTGACCCTCGGAACCCCCTCGAAAGTCCCTCGCAAGTCTGTCCGATTCCTTGTTATACCCGAACCGGACAAGCCGGGAGATGGAATGCTATAGGTACATATTGTTTTATTTGCTATAAAACAATGGTTCGTTATAAAATTATTTAAACTAAGCGGCAATTTTGCCATAGTTCCTCAGTTCCGCGATGATTTGTTTATTTTTATTAGTGTTGGCATTGATTGCGAACCTTTTAATAAATGCATTTAA
>Ga0302285_10000205_pt1 | contig 35074 bp, 20 predicted proteins | sample III_Fen_E2_2_FD_200455 | JGI IMG/M metagenome (GOLD analysis project Ga0302285, IMG submission 200455) | Peat permafrost microbial communities from Stordalen Mire near Abisko, Sweden - III_Fen_E2_2 | ecosystem: Environmental > Terrestrial > Soil > Wetlands > Permafrost | place: Sweden: Abisko... | reverse complement strand
TTAACTACCTACTACCCACTACCTACTCATTCCTCACCTCTCACTCCTTACCTCTCACCTCTCTATAGCAGCCCTGCAATATATTTTTCCAGCTTAATCAGATCTTCTGTGAATTTTCGGATTCCTTCTGCCAGCTTTTCAGTAGCCATAGCATCTTCATTCATCATCCAGCGGAATGATTTTTCATTCATGTGAATCTGGTGTAGGTCCAACAGTTTTGATTTGTCGGCATCCAGTTTTTTATCCAACACCGCTTCTGTGTTTTCAAGTTCTTTGAGCAAAGAAGGCGAGATGGTCAATGCATCACAACCTGCCAGTTCGATAATCTCGCCTGTATTTCTGAAACTGGCACCCATTACAGTGGTCTGATGACCGAATTTCTTGTAGTAATTGTAGATCTCTTTTACTGATTTTACTCCCGGATCTTCTGTTGGTGCGATCTCCGTTACCCCGCGATCTTTTTTATACCAGTCGAGTATCCTCCCGACAAATGGGGAGATCAGCGTTACATTGGCTTCGGCGCATCTGACAGCCTGTGCAAAAGAAAAAAGAAGGGTCAAGTTGCAATGGATACCTTCTTTTTCAAGTTCCTCCGCCGCATTGATACCTTCCCAGGTTGAAGCCAGTTTAATCAACACCCTTTCGCGTGAAATGCCATTCGACTCATACAATTGAATCAACACACGTGCTTTGTCAATGCTAGCCTCCGTATCAAACGAAAGGCGGGCATCTACTTCTGTAGAAACACGACCGGGTACGATTTCAAGTATCTTTAATCCGAAATTGACCGATAATTTATCCAGAGCATGGGTCAGCTGTACCGATTTATCAGTAGACAGGCTTTTGGCATACCGAACAGCATCTTCTATCAATGCACCATACTTTGGATCCATTGCCGCAGCATAAATCAGGGACGGGTTTGTGGTGGCATCAATCGGATGATATGCCATCATAGAATCAAAGTCACCTGTATCGGCAACAACTTTTGTAAAAGTTTTTAATTGTTCCAGTAAATTCATAATATATAGTTTAATATGATTTTATATATAAACAAACTGATTTGAAGGGCGTTTTGTTCGTTAAAACTTAAGCTTTAACTGTATCATCAATCAATATACATTTAGTTTCATAAGACTATAAACTTTTACGGTGTAGCCATACCTGGTACGAATTAATAATATTCTGCCAGAGTACATAGGCTCCCGGTCCAATTGACGAGATCGGGTTTAAATACATCTGAGCCATCCAGATGGCTAATATCGTATTCTTTTGTCCTAAACCCTGCCCACCGGCAACGGTATCATCATAACGTCTTCCAATGGCACGTCCAATTAAAAACTGACCGACACACACGACAAGCGCACCTCCTGCCACAAGGATTTCGGTTAAATGACTGTTCCCGTTTTGTTTTAATATGAATACTACAGTACGACCGGTTACCACACACAATGCCAATGACCATAAATAGAAGGATAGACCCGAATAGGTCGCAATTTTCGAAGAAGTTACTGGAGTAAACCTCTGCATGACCATTGCCAGTGCAAAAGGCAAGAACAACAGGACAAAAACCCGTTGTGAAATGGCTATAAATGAGTCAAAAAAAGGAAGGTTCTGATAGCTGCCCACCAGCGAAAAAATAACAGGAGCAGCCAGAGCAACGCACATGTTACTGATCAGGCTATAGGCAGTCAGACTCCCGACATTTCCTTTCAACATACCGGTAATAACAGGGGCTGCCGTACCGGTAGGTGCCAGGACACAAATCATTGTACCTTGTGCCAGAGTGATATTTATTGGAGAAAGGATCAAAAAGACAATCAGGCTCCCGAAAATCTGAATCAGGATTAACCATAGATGCAAACGGGACAGCCGCATTTGTTTTAAATGCAGCGTGCAATAAGTGAGAAATAACATGACAAAGATCAGGTAGGGTGTCAAAAACGACAACATATCGAAGAATTTGTAAAATAATGCGCCAACCAGTATGGAAATGGGCATCATGTAAGGTTTCAATCTTTTCAACATGGCTTCCAATCATTCAATTCAGCCACAAAGTTACAAAGATTAATCGGAAAGGCTCATTAGAAACGAATTGATTTTTTCACATATTCATAGATATCACTGCTAAACAGGGATACACATGTTACTTTCATCAGGTGAAAAAAAATAAATTTTTAGCTGTTTACATTTACGAATCTGCTTAATAATAAAATGGCAGTTGTTCACTTTAAATCAAACAGAATAGGTCAATCCTTCATGATGAGCCAATATCTTTTTCATCTGATACCAGATGATTGTAGTTTTGACCTTGTCTTACCTGGAGTGAAATTTCCAACAGACAGTAAGCATCCTATATCAGTTAAATAAAATTCATCGCCTTATTCGGAATGAATACTTCACTGAGAAAACTACATATCATTGATAAGCAGTCAATTGTTTTAATCAGAAAAATGAAATACGAATATGTATCTAACAATAACCTGCATAAAAAAAGAAGACATCGCACCTTTGCAGTGCGATGTCCTCTTTTTCAATTAATAATGATATCCGGGAAATGTAAATACATTCCTTATTGAGCTTCTACTTTTACAGTTTTAGTGTTTCTTGTTACACCATTGCTGTAAACCGCCCTTTTAATATAGATTCCAGATTTAAGTTTATTATAATCTGTACCGGCTTTAGCACCGTTAAGCGAGAAGAACTCCTGGCTGGTGATTTCACCGTTGTCTGTTGAAAGAGATTGAATTCCGGCCGTTCCTGTTTTGGCTGTAATGATCGTATTAATCTGATCAACACTCAGGGCATTTGCATATATAGCTACATCGTCAAAAAGATAGGCGGGATCAACATCAGCCCATGCCCATGCCTGGTTTCCTCCAAGGCAAATATATTTCAAATCAGACCCGTTTGTAAACAATCCACTTACAGTATGACCATCAGTTCCGGGGACCATCCAGGAATTTTTAACAACTCCATCAATATAAATAGTAACGGATGTCTCAGTAAATGTTGCAGTATAATAATGCCAGGCAGCATCATCCAACCAATCAGTAGATTCAACATTTACGGTCGCTACATTATCTGCAGCAACAAAATCATTCCATCCGGCACAATTTACCTGAGCCAGCAATCGCGACTGCAAAACTAAGACTGGCCAGGTATTTTCACCTGAAACCGGTGCTGCTGCATAAGCTGAAAAAACAGGAGTAAAAAAATTTTCAGTAGCAGTCCCCTTATTAACCCAAAAAGCGATGGTTAGTTCTTTGTTGGTGGCTATTTGAGAATTGGATAAAACATCTGTAGGCAATAACAGATAATTTGATCTTAATGCTTGTCCGTTTACCGCATTATGAAAGACCTGACCGAAACCGCTGGTTGCATCCGATTCAATCTGACCGCTACCAACAATTGTTGATGTGCCAACTCCATTTTCAAAATTGTTCGAATAAATTAATGTCTGCGCTCCAGCTGTGAGTGTTACAAACATTGCCATTGCAAAAGTGTAAATTTTTTTCATGTTTTTTAAATTTTTAGTTAGTAAATTATTTTGTTTTCATTAAAACCATGGAAGGTTAACCTGCTTCTGACAATCAATTTTTAAAACTATATACGTTTACAAAATCGAGTGCAACTAATTAACATTGCAAAAATAGATAGAACGAATTAAATTCGAGAGGATAAATTAATACATCAAGTGGATAAAATTTACTGAACACTAAAATTTTTCAGTTCCATCCTCTTGAAATATTTAAAAAGATAAAAATTTTATTGATCTGATTCGTCTAACTATTTGTCGATAATATTTTTATATTTTAAACAAGTCTTCTCGAAATTTTACCTGTATCCTGTATCATGAGAGAATCAATATAAGTAATTCAAAGAAACACATCCATTGTGTTGTGTCTATCCCAGATTCCTGCTTATCGGAAATGTGGTTACCTTTTTAATTGGGTAAAGTAGTATTATATTTATAATTTTTACCATTCTCTCTTCCCTTATCATTCATTGTTAATAACTAACCACTAATTGTTTATCAATAATCACTTGCTACTATTTTCGTCTGGCTTTCCTCCACTCTTCGTTCGCATCCGGTTCATAATAAAAAAATAATAAATTTGTTTCAAATTAATAAAAAAGTAATTAATAATCAATATCTAAATAAGTTTTGCTTATTAATTGCTTTTTATTTGCTTAAATATTGATTATATATTGATTATATCAAAACCGGATGTGGACAAAAGACCGACAAAAGGGGAAGCAGACCGAATGGAAGTACGCCTGGATTTTTTTCAATGGCTCTGTTAAGACTGAAAATCCGATTAAAAAGAGCGGAATTAACCTGAAAATTCTGAATAAAATATTTTGTTTTATTTGACCGATTTAATCAAACAGAAGAGACACAATAGGATACTAAATAGAATAAGAAAGGACAAATTATTTAACTACTTAACGGTAGTATAAAATCTCGAAATTAATAAAATTACTGAGATTGATATTTCTATTGTGAAATTGTGCACCTCTCGTAGTTAGATATTTAAAATGGTAAAATAAAAACAAGTAATTTTAATTAATCAATTCTCGTTTAATTGTTGATTACAATTTATATTCTAATGTATTCTAGACAAGACCCGTATATTACAAGGAACATAGAGGAATAAATAATTTACGGAGAACTTAAAGGAAATAAAACTGCTGAATTATGAATAGACAATCAATATCATTGAGGCAAGAATAAGAAATGGAAAACTACACTTATAAAAAATCACACTTATATATTCAACTCATCCTACCTCTAAAGAAATTCAGGAAACAAAAGTTGGGGTTCAATTAAATTAGTAATCCATTTAATGTTTAATGATAATTATGCAGATCTTGTGAAACCATATAACATGACCTACAGGTTCAATCTGATCTTTAACATCCTAAAAGCCTGATTATATTGATTTTTGCTACAACTGCTTTTTCTGAGAGAATGATAAATTTAAAAAAATATTTCGGATACAAGAACAGAATCAAAAAAAAAAACGTTAATCGTTTACTAACTGATAATCAGCACGAACTTGTATCTGTTTTTTAATGATATGAAAAAATCCACTTAAAAAAAACATATATCCTCTTTTAAAACAATAAATTTTAATTATTTTCGTACCTGACTTTTTATCAATCTGAATGAAAAAATCAATTTCATTAATCGTCGTCCTTCTTTTATGTCTGGAATCGGCAGGATCATTACCGTATAAAATAACTTACCTGACTGCCGATGACGGTTTATCCCGTAATCTTGTCGATCATATCTTTCGCGATTCACGTGGGTTTATGTGGTTTTCTACTTCCAATGGGTTAGATCGCTTCGATGGGTATGAATTTGTTCATTTCAACAGCCGGAATTCAAATAATCTGCTTCAAAGTGACAACGTGCATTGTGTGGAAGAGGACCAGAATAATAATCTATGGATAGGAACCGAGAACGGACTTTATTTTCTGAATTATAAATCCGGAGAAATTTCATCCGCCAGCAAAATAATCGGATCGAAACTTGGTTTTTTAAATCGTCAGATTACATTCATAACTAAGGACGAACAAGGTAATCTTTGGGTAGGATGTAACACCGGTTTATCGAGAATCTATTTTTCAGGAAATGAAATCAAGGCTGAAGATATCTTTCAAAGCTCCACAGCAGTTACTTCCATTCTATTAAACAACGGAAACATTTATGTGGGTCGTGACAACCAGGTATTTAGAATGATTAAAGTGAACAACGGCAAATATCAGCGGGTAAGCAGCGATGAGAAACTGAAACATTTTTCGGGTGTTGTCACCATTATGTTTTATGACAACGGACTTATCTGGATAGGAACCACGAACGGGCTTTATAAGTATGACCCGGCGACCGAAGCACTTACTGGTTATTTGTCAAATCCATTTATTCATAATTCTCTTTCTTCATCATATGTCAGCGATATAAAAAAAGTGAAAGATGGTCAGTTACTGATCGGGACCTTGATAGGGATCAACCTTTACGATTACAACACAAACTCTTTTACACAGATAACCTCTGAACCAAATGCAGATGGTCTGGCATTGAACAACAACTTTGTAAATTGTTTGTTAGTAGAAAACAACATGATCTGGATCGGAACTGACAAAGGAGGTATCAACCTGTTGTCCCCCGAACAGAATTTATTTTTAAACCTAGGCAATATTATAGGAAATCCGGGAAGTTTATCAAAGAATCCTGTAAATGCAATTTATGAGGACAATGATGGCGACTTATTTGTAGGAACTGTTGAAGGGGGATTGAATATACGCAAAAAAGGAACAGATTCTTTTAGTCATTCCGTAAGTCAGATCGGCAACAGGCAATCATTAAGCCATAATTCAGTTTGTTCTATTTGTCAGGATTACAATAAAAATTACTGGATCGGAACTTGGGGAAAAGGGATCAACAAACTAAAATACAAAGATAAATACAATCCTGTTTTTGAACAATTCAATTATAACGCATCCGGGAATTCTATTCTAAACGATTTTGTAGCAGCTTTGGCGCCCGATTCAAAAAATAAAGGAATGTGGATTGGTATGCGTGAAGGTTTAGACTTCCTTGATTTGTCCACCGGAAAATTTACACACATTTTGAATTATTTGCCGTTGGAAGACAGGATACATTTTGTCACCGGGATGTTTATCGACTCGAAACAAAGATTATGGATAGGAACAGGGTTCGGACTTTTCTGCATCTATCTGAATGAGACCAATCTTAAAAAAAACAGGATTAAATACAGTCATTATAAATATTTACTAACCAACCCTTCCAAACAAATTCAGGAAAAAATAAATTGTATTATCGAAACAAAAGAACACACTTTATGGTTTGGAAGTAACGGTAATGGTGTCTATTCACTGGACGAAAAGTCAGGTTCTATGAAATTCACAAATTACAATGAACGTACCGGGTTATTGGACAATGTAATTTATGGAATGGTTGAAGATGAAACCGGAACCCTCTGGTTGAGTACTGATAAAGGAATATGTGCGTTCAATTCAAGCAAAAACAGCATACGGAGTTATACAAAAACGGATGGACTGAAATCAAACCAGTTCTACTGGGATGCTTATTTTAAAGGTAGTGGAAGTAAAATATATTTTGGGAGTGTTGCCGGACTCACTGTTTTCGACCCGTTGAAATCGACATCGGTAAGTACCAGAAATACACCAACCATAACACGGATTAAAGTCCTGAACGATGACATTTATCTGACTGATTTTAAAAATTCGAATCAGTACCTGGTCTTCGAGGGAGGCAAAATAAAAGGAATAACTCTCCATGAATCGGATAAAGCTTTCAGTGTGGATTTTTCAGCATTGAGTTATTTTCAGGCAGATAAAATTAAGTATGCGTACCGTTTGAAAGGGTTTGATAATAATTGGAATGAAGTATCTTCCGACAGGAGATTTGCAAACTTCACCAATATCAAAAACGGCAAATACGAACTTGAAATAAAATGCACAAATCCGGATGGATCATGGTCCGATCAGACTACTACACTCATTATAAAGGTTATTCCTCCTATTTATAAAACATGGTGGTTTATCCTTATTTTCTTAAGTGTTTTGGGGTATAGTATTTACAACTATTACCTCCATCGGATCAAATTGCTGGAGAAACAAAAGATTCAATTAAAACAACTGGTGAGTGAACGCACCTTTGAAATTGAACATCAAAAAGAAAAGCTTCAGGAGCAAGCCATCCAGCTACAATCGAACATGGAAAAACTAATTGAACATCAAGAGGAAGTATCCCGTCAAAATGATGTTTTAACTCAGCAAAACCAGAAAATAACGTACCAGAAAGAACAGCTTATATCTCTTTCAAAGAAAATAGAAGAAGCTAATATTGATAAAATATCCTTTTTTACCAATATCACTCATGAATTCAGGACCCCGATCACATTGATCATGGGACCTGTTGAAAGGGCTTTGAAACTCAGCATAAATCCAAAAGTACTGGAACAATTAAATATCGTTCAACGTAATTCGAGATTATTGTTATCACTGGTTAATCAATTAATGGATTTTAGAAAAGTCGATTCAGGAAAAATGGAACTGGTAATGACACAACAGAATTTTGTTGAGTTTCTGGATAATTTGATACTTCCATTTGAAGAACTGGTAAAAGACCGGGGAATCGTATTTTTTAAACAATACCGGATCAATCCTCCTGAATTTCTTTTTGACCGCGATAATATGCAAAAGGTAATGGGAAATTTATTGTCAAATGCAATTAAGTTTACACCTGACAACGGGAAGATACATGTCACAGCCAGCACGTATTTTGATAAATCGGATCAGAAAGAAAGGCTTTATGTGGCGGTAAAAGATACAGGGAAAGGGATTCCGGAAACTGATCTGGATAAGATATTCAACCGGTTCTATCAATCAAAACAGAATCAGGCATTTTCTGGATATGGTCAGAGTGGAACAGGCATCGGGCTTTACTTATGCAAAAGTATTATTCAGCTTCACAATGGTAAAATTGATGCCAGAAATCAACATTCGGGAGGCTCGAGTTTCAGGTTTATTTTACCCATTGAACGGGTTAAAAGTACTGACCTTTCCAGGGATAGTAAATCAATGGAGTCGACTATTGCCCAACAATTGCTGGATAACGACATGGCCAATGAAGACATTTCGAAAGGAAAACCGATATTGCTTATTGTGGAGGATAACAGCGACATGCGTCAATATATCCGTTCGATTCTAAATACAGAATACAATATATTGGAAGCTCCAAATGGCGTTATCGGCTTGGAAGTTACAAACCGCTACCAGCCTGATTTAATTATAAGTGATATCATGATGCCCGAAATGGATGGTATGGAATTTTGCAAACGCATTAAAACAAACTTTGCAACATCTCACATTCCTGTTATTCTGCTTACTGCCAAATCGTCGACAGATACACAAATAGAATGCTATCACCTGGGTGCAGATGCATTTGTTATAAAACCCTTTGATGAAGACTTATTGAAAGCTATTATTTTGAATCTGAATGAAAAAAGGGATCGGGTTCAATTACGTTTTACAGAGAGCATGGATACTGATGCCCTTAATATTAATGAAGATTCACTGGATAAAAAATTTATTGACAAATCCCTGAAAGTCATTAAAGATAATTATACGAATCCTGATTTCGATGTGGCAGAATTTATCGAAACAATGGGCATTAGCCGTAGCTTGCTTCATAAAAAACTAAAGAACCTTGCGGGACAATCAGCCAGCAGGTTTATCCGCATTTACAGGCTAAATATTGCGCGCACATTAATCATAAAAAACAGGGCATCCCATTCTCTCAACATTTCAGAGATCGCTTACGAAGTCGGATTTAATGATCCTAAATACTTCACCCGTTGCTTTACCAAACATTTTGGGATTCAACCCAGTGTTTTTTTAGAAGAAGACAAGGAAGTCATTCAACCCCCTTTAGAAAATTGATTATTCGTGCATTTCAAAGAAATGAGTTTATAAAATACATTTCAGTGAACTGTAATATGTTTTTTTCCACTTAAAAAAAATTATAGTCCTCCTTGATGCTGTAAATATTTAATTACTTTGTATTAAATTTAAAATATCATTTATAACATGAAAAAAATACTTTTGCTTGTTGTTTTAACACTCTCCTGCTCGTTAGGATCCCTATCTGTTATTGCTCAAACACACTCTATTCAGGTAGATGTCAAAAATGTCGGATCATCCATCCAGAAAACGATGTATGGCATTTTCTTCGAAGATATTAATTACGGTGCCGACGGTGGTTTGTATGCCGAATTAATCAAAAACCGGTCATTTGAATTTCCTCAAAGCTTACTGGGATGGAATACCTTTGGGAATGTGGAAGTACGTACTGATGGAGCCCCATTCGCAAACAATCCACATTATGTGCGTCTTTCCTATCCCGGGCATGATGAGAAACTAACCGGGCTTGATAACGAAGGATTTTTCGGAATTGGGGTACAAAAAGATGCTGCATATCGATTTTCGGTATGGGCAAGAATTCCTGAAGGAAAAGAAAAAGGAAGCATACGAATTGAACTGATCGACAGGGAAAGTTCTGTCTTTTCAACTCAGACCTTAACTGTTGAATCAAAAGAATGGAGAAAATATCAGGTCGTTTTAAAATCGACAAAAATGGAACCTAAAGCGAGGATCCGTATTTTTCTAACGTCGAAAGTGAGTCTTGATATTGATCATGTTTCATTATTCCCTGTCGATACCTGGAAAGGCCATGAAAACGGATTACGGAAAGATCTGGCACAGGCATTATACGATTTACACCCGGGAGTGTTTCGTTTCCCCGGAGGCTGTATTGTTGAAGGCACCACTCTGGAAAACAGGTACCAATGGAAAAACTCAGTGGGTCCTGTTGAAAACCGAAGGTTAAATGAAAACCGCTGGGAGTATACTTTCCCAAACCGGTTTTTCCCGGATTATTTCCAGTCCTATGGAATGGGATTTTATGAATTGTTCCAATTCTCGGAAGAAATAGGTGCAGAACCATTACCTGTAATCAGCTGCGGACTGGCTTGCCAGTTCCAGAATAAGGATATCAATGCCCACGTGGCAGTCGACGATCTGAAACCTTATATTCAGGACGCCCTCGATTTAATTGAGTTTGCCAATGGAGATGTCACTACCAAATGGGGGAAACTCCGCGCCGATATGGGCCATCCGGCATCGTTCAAGTTGAAATTGCTGGCTGTAGGGAATGAACAATGGGGAAGTCTGTATCCGGAGCGTCTTGAACCATTTATGAAAGCTATCCGTGATAAATATCCCACTATTAAAGTGATCGGTTCGGCAGGTCCCAGTCCTGACGGGAAAGATTTTGAATATGGTTGGAAAGAAATGAAACGCCTGAAAACCGATCTGGTAGATGAACATTATTACAAAAACCCTCAATGGTTTTTAGCTAATGCCAACCGGTATGACAACTACGATCGAAAGTCACCAAAGGTATTTGCCGGAGAGTATGCCTGTCATCCAACAAACAGAAAAAACAATTTTGAATCGGCACTCTGCGAAGCCGCTTTCATGACAGGATTTGAACGCAATGCAGATATAGTACAAATGTGTACCTACGCACCGCTTTTTGCTCATGTTGAAGGATGGCAATGGCGTCCGGACATGATCTGGTTTGACAATCTTCGCTCAGTAAAATCGCCTAACTATTATGTACAACAGCTTTATGGCATGCATGCAGGTACGAATGTACTTACAACCCGCGAAAACAAACTTCCATTAGCGGGACAGAATGGATTGTTTGCAAGTTCTGCTATAGATAAAACTAAAAATGAAATCATATTGAAAATTGCAAATACGTCAACCGAAACACGTAAGGTTGTGTATACTTTCAATGGTTTGAAAAAAGCCGAACGCATAGGATCACATACAATTTTGATTTCTAAAAACATGGATGATGAGAATACACTGGATAACCCAACTACAATTATTCCAACTGAAAAAGAAATCAAAACAACCGGGAATACTATCGAAATAGAACTGGTACCCAAATCATTTAATCTGATTACTTTTAAATTATAATTCAATCATTTGCTTTTTTCTTTTCAAAACAACATTGCGGATTTTTCTGTTCTGACTTAGAATCGAATAATTATTTTTCTAATTCAGGACAGAAAAACCGTCAATATATAAACACATCCCTTAACTCCCTGAAGAGTAGAATACTTTTCTTTGTATACGGCAACTTATTTTTTTGAGTTATTTAAGCCTGTCATCTGCTTTTTTCTGTTTTTATTCCCTTTTGAAACATATGTCCACTACAAATAAACATATGTATACTTTGCGAACGCCGACTATCCATAAATTTGCACCATTCTTTAATAAATGGATTTCATGTACAGTTATACTTTATAAAATAAGTGTATTTCGAACGCTTGTTTTAAATATACTTTCACAATTAATCAATCGTATTTAAAAACAAATATCAACCAACTAAAAAAATAATTTATTTCATGAAAGCACAACATTTCCCCTAGTTTGGTGATCTAGAATCTCTTTAATTTTAGATTTTAACAACCATGAAAATTCACAAAAATTTAAAAAGCATGTACAAGTCATTAAAAAATGGGACAATCAATTCCTTGGCATTAAAAAAACATTCCAGATCAAGTCGACTAATCAGCCTGACACTCATTATTCTGTTAAACAGTTTTCTGGCCGTTTCAGGATATTCGCAATCTACAAAAACGATTCATGGTAAAGTAACCGATGCCAATGGATCTTCTATTCCCGGAGTTTCGATTAAAGTAAATGGAACTAACAAAGGAACTATTACAGATTTAGAAGGTTATTATACACTGGCATTACCCAACAATGCCAAAACGATAACATTTTCATTCATAGGGATGGAATCTAAGGACGTTGAAATTGGGAATAATAGCACAATAAATGTTTCTCTTTCCGAACGATCCGTCAATGTTGACGAAGTAGTTGTCGTCGGTTATGGGACACAGAAGAAATCAGATATTACAGGATCAGTTGCTGTTGTTGGGGTGGACGATATGAAAAAGCGATCAAACAGCAACATAGGGACTTTACTTCAAGGACTTGTGGCAGGTGTTAATGTTACAACTGATGGACAACCGGGTGCTGACCCTACTATTAGAATCCGTGGATTTAGTACGTTTGGCGATTCTTCTCCATTATATGTAATCGATGGAGTACCGGTAGGTACCAGTGCCCGCGATTTTTCTCCCAATGACATAGAATCCATGCAGGTATTAAAGGATGCTTCTGCCTGTGCCATTTATGGTTCACGTGCTGCAAACGGAGTTATTATTATCACTACTAAAAAAGGAAAAGAAGCCACTCCGCTGCATGTTGAATATTCAGGATATTTTGGGGTTGATAACATTTCAAAAACGATGCCTGTATTAGGGAGTGCTGATTACCAGTCTATGAATAACCGCAGCCGCTTAAATAATGGATTGCCCGTTTGGTCAGCCAATGATCCCACTTCCCCGGATTATATAAGTAATGTAAACACTAACTGGCAAAATTCAGCGCTTAAAACAGGGATACGTCAGGACCACAATGTCAACTTCTCAGGAGGGGGACAACATAACACCTACAATATTTCACTGGATTACTATGATTCAAAAGGAACTTTAGTGGGTGTTGGCCCGGATTATCAACGATACACTGTCAGAGCATCAAACACTTTTGAAACTAGCATCTTTAAATTTGGTACCACCGTTGGTTATACTCATTCGAATCAAGATGGATTGAATTCAACAAACCAGTCAAGTTTCTCCGGTGGAAATCCACCGATAATTAACACGCTGGTAGCTTCCATTCCAACACAAAAAGTATACGACAGTTCCACTTCATCCGGTTTCGGAAGTTATAATGTGGACACACAGGGAGAAATGTATTCATTGAACATTGTAGCCATGAATAATATACTTAAACAAAATACAGTCGTAGACCGTATGTCGGCAAACGGGTATACGGAAGCTGATTTAGGTAAATTATTTGGATTTGATACAAATCAAACTTTAAAGTATAAACTGAATGTATCATGGGACAAAACCACTGTCAAGGATTTCAACTGGGTTCCTGCATTTGATTTAACTGCCTTTTATACCAATACGCTTGCTAAATTGGATGATGGTTACAGAACCTATACAACAGCTTTGGTTGAAAACACTTTGAATTATTCCGGGCAATTTGGCAGACATAAAATTGAGGCCTTAATAGGACAAACCTATCAGACTGATAGCTATAACACGCTGACAGGGCATGCCGAAGGATTTACCACCCCCTATTACATGGAAATTGCAAACGGACAAGCCACAACGAGTTCCAGTTACGATAGTTATCACTACCTGTCTTCTTATTTAGGACGTATAAATTATGATTATGATAATCGTTACTTACTCACCGGAACAATAAGAAGAGATGGATCATCACGTTTTGGATCGAATAATAAGTTTGGTTATTTTCCCTCAGTAGGCTTTGGATGGAAAATCAATCACGAGAAATTTTTTACTATTGATGAGAATACTGTCTCCGAATTAAAACTAAGGGGCAGTTGGGGAAAACTTGGAAATGAAAATATTGGAGACTATCAATTTCTACAATCTGTAAATCGAAACTACGTGTATAATTTCAATAGCAACGTCGTTTATGGTGGTAGCGAATCATCAGTTGTGGATACTAAAATTAAGTGGGAAACTAAACGCATGGCAAATATCGGGCTTGATGCAAGTTTTTTGAATCATGCTTTTGATTTCACGGCCGAGTATTACAATTCAAGAAGTTTTGATTTGTTAGTTGGTGTGCCAATACCTTTATCTGTCGGATCAATTAACAATTATCCGGTTGTAAACGCAGGGATTGTCGAGAACTCGGGATTTGAATTCACAGCCACCTATCACAATCATAAAAATCCATTCAAATTCGATATCACAGTCAATGCTTCGACACTGGCAAATAAAGTAATCAACCTTGGAAATAACGGACAACCTATTTATGGTGCAGGATCTATTACCAAAGAGGGTGGCGAAGTCGGACGTTTGTATGGATATGTTTACTCAGGGCTTTTCCAGTCACAGAGTGAAATCGATGCTGTAAATGCTGCCTCTGTCGCCAAGAATGGTGCAGGTGCTGTGTACCAACCCTCTGCTGCTCCCGGCGATATTAAGTTTAAAGATCTGAACGGCGATGGCAAAATTACACCGGAAGACCGTACCGATTTGGGAAGTGGTATTCCTCATTTCAATTATGGATTTACTTTTAATGCCAGCTATAAAGCTTTTGACTTTTCACTGATGGCTACCGGAGTAACTAAATTTTTAGTGGACGACGCCATTTATCGTGAGTTAATGCACACTTCGGGTGGTCTTAACTGGGATACAGAAATCCTGAACAGTTGGACTCCTACCCATACCAATACCGATATCCCAAGAGTGGTATATACTGACCCGAATGACAACGGAAGAGATTCAAACCGTCCCGGTTGGTTGCAAAACGGGGCTTATCTGAAAATATCGAATATCACTATAGGGTATACATTATCTTCTAAATTTATACAACAAGCATTCTCATCTCTTCGGATTTATGCAACCTGTCAAAATGTATATACGATAACAGGTTATAAAGGTTTTAATCCTGACTATAGTACTGGCTCTGTCTGGAGTCCGGGATTTAATAGCGGATCGTATCCGACTCCAAGGACAATGATGTTAGGTATCAAGTTGAGCTTAAAATAATTTAAAAAAAATACAAATATGAATCACATAAAATATATCATTGCAGCTCTATCGATCACGTTGTTGTTTGATTCCTGCGATAGCAACCTGGATGTTGCAAACCCGAACACACAAACTTCGGCTGATTTCTGGAAAAATGAGAGTCAAATTTCCGAAGGTGTAACTGCTATATACAATCGTCTTATTATCGATGGCACTTATCAGCGGACACTTCCTGGTCTAAAGGATGTCCGGGGTGACGATGTTAATTCCGCTTCTCCCTGGACCATTTATCCTTTAACCGGGAACTTTACAGTTCATGCAGATTATGACGTTTTACAATGGCCATGGCGTGATTTGTACCAAATGATTGCTAAAGCGAACCTGGTACTATTTAATGCACCGAATGTAACTTACTCAAGTCCGGACTATAAAAACAGGCTGCTGGGTCAAACCTATTATCTGCGTGCCCTGGCTTATTATGAGTTAATGGAAAATTATCAGGTAGTCCCACTGGTACTTACCAAACCAGTTGATCAGACGAATTATTATCCTCGTACAGCGACGCGCGCCGAGATATTTGCGGCCATTGAATCCGATCTGACCAATGCCCAATCAATGTTACCAAAAAGCTATGATAATGTTACCGGTGACGATAAGGGGCAAAAAGGGAGAGCTACCTGGGGTTCTGCAACAGGACTACTCGGAAAACTCTTAATGATTGAACAAAAATGGTCTGAAGCTGCCGTGCAACTGAAAGCTGTAATTGATTCGAAGCAATACAGTTTAATGGCAAATTACGGAGATAATTTTACTATGGCTAAAGAAAATAATTCCGAATCATTATTTGAAGTACAGTTTTTAACAGGGGTAGGAACCACTGAAAACTGGACAGGCGATCCATCCTCTTCATGGAAACAAGCTTCAGCGCTTGACTTTCCTTATGGTATGGTTGCATTCGGTGCCTGGGAAGATTTTCACCCTACACAATGGCTATACAATGAATTTAAACAGGAAAGATGTAATGACGGAAAATTAGATCCACGACTTTACTGGACAATTGTTTCATATGAAAGTGAATATGATACATATCCTACTACCGATGGACGATCGAATACAATTTTTGGTATAAAACCTTACCAGACGAACAAAATTGATAAAACCAACAAGAAAATTTACATTGCCAAATATACTTATGCACGTCTTAGCGGATTTACAGCGGAAGGTGCAGGATTGAGGGATAACTCAGGCATCAATTATCGGATTATGCGGTATTCTGAAATTATTCTTTTGTATGCCGAAGCTTTAAATGAAATGAATGGACCTACATCAGAAGTATATTCTTATATACAGCAAGTGAGAGATCGTGCAAAACTGCCGGATCTGGCTACATCACAACCGGGATTGAGTCAATCGGCAATGAGAGATCAAATCGCCCACGAAAGAGCGTTGGAACTTGGTATCGAAGGAGTGCGCTTCTATGACATTATGCGTTGGGGATGGTTAAATGATAATGCAAAATTAACCATGCTTAAAACTCATGATCCTGAATTTAATACCTGGTCTACCGGACATGAATACCTTCCGGTTCCTCAAATTGAGCTTGACAACAATCCAAATTTGACTCCGAATTCAGCGGATTAAGATTATCATGCCCTTGTGTCGATTTACAAGGGCATGTTTATCTAATTAATTTACACTATATTTGTTTCTCATTTATAATCACTTATGTTTAAAATACATTCTTCCTGTTTGTTAATTGTTGTCTCACTATTGGTTTTTTCATGTTCGAAAAATGCTGATATTATTCCCAACAATCCACCTATTGTTACAGATACTACAAAAACAGTAGTCCCTTTTGATATTAATACCATTGAGGATACGTATGCTGATGTAGCTCCGTTCAATTATTATTCGAAATGGGGATCTTATAATGTACATGATCCAACAATTAAGAAATTCGGCGACTATTATTATTGCTATTGTACAGATGTGGGTTATGGTATTACAGTACGATCGGGGATTCAAATCAGAAAATCTAAAGATTTAGTACAATGGACATTTGTGGGTTGGGTTTTCAGCGAACTTCCCGCAAAAGGTTCAGCTTATATTAAGCAGATGGGAGGATTACCCTTTGATGCTTTATGGGCTCCTTACGTAATGAAAGTGGGAAATGTATACCGGCTTTATTATTCCTTGTCCTCCGCTGTTGCGCGACTAAGCGTCATTGGGCTGGCAACTGCTTCATCTCCCACCGGACCATGGACAGAACAAGGTCTGGTAGTTACTTCTGCCAATGATGGATCACAACAAACAAATGCTATTGATCCAACTGTAATTACTACTCCCGGTGGAGAGCAATACATGTACTATGGCTCGGCCTGGGATGGAATTTATATTTTAAAATTAGATCCTGCTACAGGACTTACTGCAAATAACGGCGATAAAGGAACCCGTATTGCTAACCGCGGATTTACAAATGGGAAATATAACGGTAACATTGAAGGAGCCGAAGTGATTTACAACCCTGACTTAAAAAAATATTTTCTGTTTATAGCTTACGATTGGTTACAAACAAAATATAACACCCGGGTATGCAAAGCAGATAATCCCACAGGACCCTATTATGACTTTAACGGCATTGATGCAAATACAAATGTTGATCATGGTCCAATGATACTGGCACCCTATCAATTTACCGGACATGGTGGATGGCAAGGGACGTCTCATGTCAGCGTATTTGATGATAGTAATGGCCAGTTCTACATTGCTCATCAGGCACGACCAGGCGTAAACAGCTATTATATGGATTTACACGTACGTAAGCTATTTTGGACTTCGGATGGATGGCCGGTTGCGTCGCCCGAACGCTATGCCTGGGAAAGTAATGCCACAGTTTCAAATGATAGCATTGCCGGGACCTGGGATTATATTTCGTTGGATTATAATATCGTGCCCGGATATTCAGCAGAACAGACATCTCCTGATTTACAGGTTGCCACATCGTTGACTATTAATGCAAATGGTACAATAAACGGAGATTCGGGTAACACATGGACTTATACTGCTCCATGGCTTCAGATTAATTGGAGTAACGGGAATAAAGATAAAGTATATGTACAAAAAGGGCATGATTGGGAAAAAACCGGAAGGCCGGTTACGGTTATATTTACAGGTTTAAATAACAAAGGAACCGCAGTGTGGGGAAAAAAATTGTGATATAGAATTTATTGATCTCTTCTGAAAACCAACTATTATATTCATAACAATTTCTATTTATTATAAGTTGTTTGCATAACAAATTTTCAATAAACTCAAAACGGAGATTAGCATAAAACACTAATCTCAAGGTCGGATTTGACAATACAGGTTTATATCATTTTCGCATAATTAATTTTGAAAATCAATGACAAATGTTTCAAAAAACTAAAAGTAAAACCATTTCAAATTTCGACATTGCTTTAAAAAAGAATCCTGGTTTTTTTTTAATTATCCTGATGAGTATATTTTTTTTGAATCAAGCATTTGCTCAAAGCAATGTTATAGTTCATGATCCTGTTATGATCAGACAAGACAGCACTTATTATATCTTTTGTACAGGGTTTGGAATTTCAGTTTTTTCGTCCACGGATATGAAAAATTGGGAAAGAAACGAACCGGTATTTTCAAAAGCACCAGGATGGGCAGTTGAGGCTATTCCGTCTTTTAAAGGTCATATCTGGGCGCCTGACATTTCGCTGTACAATGGGGAGTATTATTTATATTATTCAGTGTCAGCATTTGGTAAAAACACTTCGTGTATAGGTTTGGCAATTAATAAAACACTGAATCCGCATGACCCTTTATTTAAATGGGTAGATCAAGGGAAGATTATTCAATCGATACCGGGTGAAACGAACTGGAATGCTATTGATCCAAATATGGTAATTGATGAAAAGGGGATCCCTTATTTATGTTTTGGATCTTTTTGGGATGGTATAAAACTTGTAAAACTATCACCTGATGCAAGAAGCATTGATGAAGATATCAATTCAATCCCTACTATAGCTACCAGGAAAACGGATCCAGCTATGGAAAATCCTCCGGCTGTCGATGATAATCCGGTTGATGCAGGCGGGAATGCTATCGAAGCACCGTTCATCTTTAAAAAAGATAAATATTATTATTTATTCGCCTCCATCGATTATTGCTGCAAAGGGATAAACAGCACATATAAAATGATTGTTGGCCGGTCAGCGAAAGTTACAGGTCCCTACATGGATAAAACAGGAACCTTAATGACCCGGGGTGGCGGGACCATACTTATGCAGGGGGATAAAGACTGGGATGGCGTAGGTCACAATGCTGTTGTTAGTTTTAATGGCATAGATTATCTGGTATTTCATGGATACGATGCTAAAGATGAAGGGAAACCAAAACTCAGAATTGAAAGACTGGAATGGGATGAATTAGGTTGGCCTAAAGTATTAAAAAAATAAGTGATTTTTTGTTTCGTGATTAGTTGTGTGTTTGGTTACAAAAAAAGCAGAGGGTAAAATCTCTGCTTTTTCATTTATGGTTAATCATTTAATAATAGAATTTAAATTGATTTGTAATCCGGGAACTAAAAGCTCTGATATGTTATTTTTTTACCGGATATTAAATTCGATTTAATATCCGGTGAAATTTTACTGAATAGAATATTTTGGTATGTGTTGATATTCTCAAATAATGCAGTTGAATCAAAACAACATAACATCTAACAGCCACCGGCTTAAAAGTTTAACATCTTATTATCTGATATTTAGTCTCCTATTTGCATCATAAAGAAGTCGCTAAATTTAATTGGATTATTTGTTTTTGCATTTTTTAAAAGTTATGTTTAAAATTAAATTAAAACTGATAACTTTGCAAGCCTGAATTAAGTATCTGTAGCACCCCATTCATAGGCAATATTTCATTTAGTGATCGATTATTTGAGCATATTATTCTTCTAAATCTGCATACGATTCAATTCTAATAACATCTTACTTTCAGTAATAAATACAAATTGATATGACTAAATTTTCAATCCTTTTCATCTTTGTTTGGATGAATGTCCTTTTACTTTTAGCCCAAGGTACTGTCAGCGATTACAACCGGGCCTTTTCTTTGGAAACCAGGGTAAAGGATAAAGTGTTTTATTCGAATGTAACTCCTCAATGGATAGGCGATACGAACCGGTTTTGGTATGTAAGCAACACGCCTCAGGGGAAAAAGTACATATTAATTAATGCGCAGGACAAGACACGGAAACCTCTTTTCGATCAGAATAAGTTAGCACTCGAACTTAGTCTGTCTGCTGAGACACCTGTTGATGCCAATAAGTTGCCGTTACAAAATTTAAATGTTTCAAACTCATTGGATACGATTCATTTCGAATACAACACATACAACTGGGACTTTATCACTAAGAATAATTCACTTAAAAAGGGGGATAAAACAGAGAAACATAAAGATGAATATTGGGGTAACGTTGATGATGAACGGAAAGGGAAACCGGTATTGTCACCTGACAAGAAAATGGAAGGTTTTCTAAAAGACAACAATCTGTATATTAAAGTCATTAAAACGGGAGTTGAAAAAGCACTAAGTACTGATGGCACAACGGACGACTATTATTCGTCTAATATCTCCTGGTCACCCGATTCGAAGAAACTGGCGGTGATGAGAATTCATGCTGCTGAAGTAAGGAAATTGCACCTTATTGAATCTTCACCTTCCGATCAACTTCAGCCAAAGTTATTACAAAGGGACTACCTCAAACCGGGTGATGTACTGCCTGTCCGTACTCCGGTACTATTCGATGTGGAAAGCGGGGACAAAAAGATACCTGATACTGAACTATTCAACAGTCAACTTGACTTAAAAGGATTTGAATGGAGCAAAGACAATGCATCAGTCTTGTTTGAATTCAATCAACGGGGGAGCCAGGTATACAGGGTCCTGGAAATGTCTGCCGGGACCGGCGAAATAAAGACTCTGATAGAAGAAACTTCTAAAACATTTGTCAATTACAATCGCTACTTCAGAAGGAGCCTTTCCAACGGGAATGAAATCATCTGGATGAGCGAACGTGACAACTGGAATCATCTGTATTTGTACGACAGGAAATCAGGGACCGTAAAAAACCAGATCACAAAAGGAGAATGGTACGTGCGTGATGTGATCAATGTAAATGAAAAAAAACGTGAAATAATTTTCTCTGCCAGTGGCATGGCACAAAATGAAGATCCTTACCTGACACACTATTACCGCATTAACTTTGATGGTACCGGCCTTATATGCCTGACTCCCGAAGAAGGAATGCATCAGGCATGGTTCTCTGAGGATAACAAGTTTATGGTGGATGTCTATTCTACAGTCGACAAAGCTCCCGTCTCTGTACTGCGGAGTGCTACAAATGGCAAAATCATAATGCCCTTAGAGAAAGCTGACATTTCTGAATTGCTTAAAACAGGTTGGAATGCTCCCGAACCTTTTTCAGCTAAAGGACGTGATGGTAAAACAGATATTTGGGGAATCATCATTCGGCCTACAAATTTCGATCCCAACAAAAAATATCCGGTATTGGAATATATTTATGCCGGCCCGGGAAGCCAGTATACACCAAAGTCTTTCTTTTCGTTCAACCGTTATCTGACCTCTATTGCTGAGCTGGGCTTTATCGTCGTGCAAATGGATGGTATGGGGACTTCATTTCGTTCGAAAGCTTTCGAAGATATTATCTATAAAAACCTGAAAGATGCCGGCTTCCCTGATCGTATTGCCTGGACAAAAGCCGCTGCTGCCAGGTATCCCTTCATGGATATAAACAGACTGGGTATCTACGGAGCTTCAGCCGGTGGACAAGCTGCCATGTGGGCTACCCTTTTTCATCCGGAGCATTACAAGGCTGCCTACTCAGCATGCGGATGCCATGATAACAGAATAGATAAGCTCTGGTGGAATGAACAATGGATGAGCTACCCCGTCGGGGAAGAATATGCCGCAAATTCGAATGTAGTCAATGCTCATCTGCAATCACGTCCACTTATGCTGGTAGTGGGAGAATTGGACGATAATGTTGATCCTGCATCAACCTTTCAGGTTTGCAATGCATTGATAAAAGCAAATAAAGATTTCGAGCTGGTGGTATTGCCGGGTATTGGGCATACCATGGGTGGAGATTTTGGTGAGCATAAACGGTACGACTTCTTTGTGAAAAACCTGATGGGGATAACACCTCCTGCCTGGGATCTGGTAGGTGCGAAGAAATAAAGTTTATATGCAATTACACCATTTCTACCAACATGTCGGAGCTTCCAGACAGGTCTGGATGTACTAAACGCTCCTTGTATCACTTTACAAGTTAAAAATTTACTCTATTCATAGAAATTGAAGAGTATCAATCTAAATATCTGTGTAATTTGTAAACAATCTCTTTCTTAATTTCTTTCATTAAAAAATAATCTGTGGAAATAAGCATCACCAGGACAGCATGCGGATAATCATTTTATTTTATTTGCTCTCAAATAAAAATCTAACCCTTGAATTATATTTATAAAACAATCGATGCAAATGTTTCGTTATATGTAAACAACTAATATCTTTGTAACCAGATTTATCCATTTATGAGAAAACTATTTGAAATTGTTTTCCTGCAAGAAGCTTATGACTTTTTAAAAGTCTTGATAAAAAACATTACGAGAAAATATTATACAATATAAGAAAAGCACAGATTGAAAATGATCCGGAACTTTTCAAGAAAATAAATGATGATATTTGGGAGTTCAGAACTTTATATCAGGGAATTCATTATCGGTTTTTATCGTTTTGGGATAAAACTGATAAATCAAAAACCCTTGTAGTTTCGACTCATGGTTTCATAAAAAAAAGGGCTAAAGTACCGGACAATGAAATACAGAAAGCGATTCAATTAAGAATGAAATATTTAAATGAGAAATAAAATGAAAACATATAACTTAGAGGAAGTACAAAATGAACTAATCGGAAATGTAGGTTCACCCGATAGGGAAAATTTTGAATATGAATTACAGTTAGACATGATTGGAAAAGCAATTAAGCAAACACGTCAGGAACGTAATATGACACAGGAAGAGCTGGGAAAACTAATAGGCGTCCAGAGAACTCAAATTTCCAGGCTTGAAAACAATGCAAATAATGTTACCTTAGATACTTTGATGCGGGTCTTTGCCGCATTAAAAGCTAAGGTGAAATTCCAGGTTGAATTACCGAACATAAATATCAGTGTTGTCAAATAAAAAAACAGAGCCTTTACGACTCTGTTTTTTTATCTCTGATAATTTCTAACTATATCTATCTCATCTTCCGTTTTTGGTTTCATTTTACCTAGCCGTTGAACACCTGTTTGGGTAATAGTAAAATCTTCTTCATTACGGATACCTCCAAAGTTACGATACTTTTGAACTTCCGTCCAGTTGATGTATTCATTGAAAAGACCTTCTGATTGCCATTTATCCATTAGCTCAGGAATAAAATAAATACCGGGTTCAATGGTAAACACATGTCCCGGTTTCAGGGTCTTAGCCAACCGCAATGATTTAAGTCCAAACTGTGTACTCTTGGGTTTTCCATCATAACCAACCCATACTTCGCCCAAATCTTCCATATCATGAACGTCAAGTCCCATCATATGACCTGTACCGCACGGAAAAAACAAGGCATGTGCACCTTGTTCCACGGCATCTTCTATATTCCCTTTCATTAGTCCCAGTTCCTTCATACTTGCAGCAATTGAATAGCAGGCAGCCATATGTGCCTGTAGAAAAGGTACACCTGGAGCAAGTTGGTCAATAGCTGCCTGATGCGCTTTCAGGCTCATTTCGTAGACTACTTTTTGTTGGTTGTTCAACGTCACATCTACCGGGAAAGTACTCGACAAATCACCGGCATAATGCATACGGGTTTCGGCACCTGCATCCAGTAAAAACAGATCACCCCTTTTCAATACATTGCCATGGTAATGGTTGTGTAATGTCTGGCCGTTGATGGTGGCAATAATTGGAAAAGAAAGTTCACAATTGGCGGCAAGTGTAATTTCATAAACCCGTGCCGCGATCTGTGCTTCCGTCATCCCCGGACGAATAAGCTGCATAGCAGCTACATGCATATCCACGGATAAATTAACGCCATGTTCAATTTCAATAATCTCTTCGGAAGATTTAATTTCTCGTTGACTTACCACAGTACGGATTAGTTTCAGTGAGGATTTCGCACTTAATTCGTCGGGTTGAAGAGTGAGTAATTGCTGTAATTTAAGTTTGTTTTCAGGCCGGTAAGGAGGCAAGAAATGAATTTCCCTGCCCTTTTGTTGTGCTGTAAAAACTATCTTAGATAATTCGTCAAGTGGTAAAGACTCATCTATCCCCCCCGAAGAGACCCTTTCGGCTATGGTCGGTTGTGATCCCATCCACACGATATCATCGATCGTATAATCATTTCCAAAAATGATTTGTCGTTGATTATCAACATCGATCACTCCGACCAGACCGGGAAAATCGATACCAAAATAATACAAAAAACTACTGTCCTGTCGGAAATGATACCCGTTATCGGCATAATTCATTGGACTTTCTTCGTTACCAAGTAATAATATTAATCCGGTTCCAATCTTTTCATTCAGAACTTTTCTTCGTTGGATGTAAGTTTTTTTGTCGAACATATTACAAAATTTGATTATTAAACTAAGTTTACCTGACTTTAAAACGGCGCAGAAGTTAAATTATTATACGCACTCATGTTCCGTCCTGTTTATTATTTCGTTTTGAAGGTCAACCCCCAGGTCATTGAAATAATCGCTGTACCCTGCCACCCGGACAATCAGGTTCCTATATTTCTCCGGATGCAACTGAGCATCACGCAACGTAGCACCATCGACCACATTAAATTGAATGTGATGTCCGTTCATTCGGAAATAGCTTCTGACCAGACTTGAGACTTTACGAACAGCCGTTTCATCTTCAAAGAAATCAGGACTGAATTTTTGATTTAACAACGTCCCGCCGGTATGCAAATGATCAATTTTTGACGCTGATTTTATAACCGATGTCGGACCATTTTTATCTGAGCCCTGCACCGGTGAAATGCCTTCCGAGACAGGCATACCCGCTTTTCGGCCATCGGGTCCGGCATGCATGACACTTCCAAAATAGACATGACAGGTTGTCGGCAGCAGGTTGATACGATAAACTGCACCGCGGGGGCTGCTATGTCCACTCACCGCATCATAATAAATATTGAACACATCTACCAGCTGGCTATCGGCCTGATCATCATCATTTCCGTATTTCGGAGTTTTGTATAGAATTTTATAGAGCAGTTCATCGTTATTTTCGAAGTTATTTTCCAACGCATTTACAAATGCTGTCAACGTTATGACTTTATCTTCAAAAACAAGTTTCTTCAACGAAGTAAGCGAGTCAGTCATTGTACCCATTCCCACACCCTGAATGTAATTGGTATTATATCGGGCACCACCGGTAATATAATCCTTGCCGGAGGCCACACAATCGTCTATGATCAGCGAAAGGAATGGTGTCGGCATAAAGGTCATAAATATTTTTTCGATGGCGTTGCTTCCCTTTATTTTTATCGCGATAAAATGTTCTACCTGTGCTTTAAACGCGGCCAATAAATCCGAATAGTTATTGAAGTCAGGCAGTTTACCTGTTTTGATACCGATTTGTTTATTTGTCCGGAGGTCAAAACCGTTGTGCAACGTCAATTCAAGTATCTTTGGCAGGTTAAAATACCCACTCAGAATATAGCTTTCCGTACCAAACGCACCACTTTCCACACAACCGCTGGCACCACCGTTGCGGGCATCTTCCACGGTTTTTCCCTGATTCATTAACTCCTGGACGATGGCATCTGTATTAAAAATGGAAGGTTGTCCAAATCCGGTCTTGGTGATTTGCACCGCCCTTTCAATAAAAGCATCAGGATTCAACCGGCTCAGTTGAACCATAGAGCTTGGTTGAAGCAGTCGCATTTCTTCAATCACATCCAACAGGATATAGGTCATTTCATTCACGGCATCAAGTCCATCAGGAGTAACACCCCCCAGATTAATCAATGAAAAATCGGTATACGTATTACTTTCAAGGGCAGTTATACCTACTTTGGGAGGTGAAGGGTGGTTGTTGAATTTAATCCAGAACGATTGAAGCATTTCCACTGCCTGCTCCCTGTTTAATGTTCCTGCTTCTGTTTCGGATCTGTAAAAGGGGAATAAATGCTGATCAAGCCTACCCGGATTAAACGAATCCCAGGGATTCAATTCAGTAACGACTCCTAAATGAACAAACCAGTAATGTTGCAACACTTCGTGAAAAGTAGCCGGTGCATAGGCAGGAACCCGCCTGCATATCCGCGCCATTTCAGTAAGTTCTTCCTTGCGTGAAGGATCTTTTTCTGTGGATGCCAGTACGTCCAGTGCCTCGGCGTGCCGGTTGGCAAACAAGATAATCGCCTCGGCTGTAATCTTCATTGCTTTTAGCTCTTCCATTTTATCGAAAGCCAGCGGGTCGGTTAACCAATCCAGGGACGCCATACTGACTTCAACATCAGCAATAATATCAAGCATTCCTTTTTTGTAAATTTTATATCCGGCAACTGTGTGTCCCGGTGCACGTTGCTCCATAAACTCGGTAAAGATACCACTGTTGTATGCATCGTGCCATTCGGCAGACATCGTATTCATCACCCTGTCGCGGTTCGAACGTCCGTTCCAGAATGGTATAATCGTTTTTTCAAATGCGTCACGGGTGTCATCATCCACCCGAAACCAGACCTTTTCACGGGTGTTCAGTATTTCCAGATCTTTTAAGGAGTGTACGGTTATTTCCGGATAGGTAGGTGTTGCTTTAGGTGCCGGTCCACGCTCTCCCACAATCAACTCCAGTTCGTTAATGCATAGATATTTATTCTCCAGGATATACCGGAATGATTTAGCCCGTTGTACAGGTATTGAATCACCAAAAGCGATATGATTCTTATAAAATTCAGTGATCAGGATCCCTCGCTCGGCCGATATTCGGTTAACTGCGTTGAGGCTTTGTTCGCGTAATAGTTGAATTCTTGAAGTCATGGGGTGAAGGGTTTGACGTTTGACGTTTGATGTTTGAAAGTTTAATGTTTGAAAGTTCGCTCAGAATGGATGTTCTCCGGTTATAAGTCTTAAAAGTTAAGATCTTTCTAACTTGTGAATCCGGTTATCCACCTATTTTAACCACGAATCCGGCTTCTTCGAATAGATGTTGCACATCCGACAATTCGGCCTTGTTTACGGATTTCAATTCTTTCAGGTGGTTTTCAATCCCAAAGCGTTCATACTTGTGTAAGGCTGTATTGTGGTATGGCAATAAATCGACTCCTGCTACCGACAAGTTCAATTTTGATAGAAAAACGATTGTCTGCCGGATATTGTTCAGTGTAAAAGTTAATTCAGGAATAAGTGGAATACGGATTCTAACTTTTTTACCCATACTCACTAATTTTGTCAGATTATCCAATATAAGTTGATTGGGGACACCGGTATTTGTTTTATGCAGATCAGGATCCATCAATTTAAGGTCGTATAAAAACAAATCGGTATGACAGGCCACTTTCTCCAGCACTTCCCAATTGGCAAAACCACAGGTATCAACTGCCGTATGCATTCCTTCCGAGTGACAGGCAACAAGCATCTCAACTAAAAAGTCTGCTTGCTGCAAAGGTTCTCCTCCTGAAAAGGTTACTCCCCCACCCGATTCTTCCATAAATATTTGCTCCTTGCGAAGTTCAGTCATGACTTCTGCCACTGTCATTTCACGTCCGACGGTTTCATCTTCGGTAAATGTTTTCACACCAATACGAACCGTTTTTGCAACACTGCAAATAGCCGGATTCATACTTTCGGGATTATGGCACCAACGGCACGATAATGGACATCCTTTCATGAAAACCGTGGTTCGTATTCCCGGACCATCGTGTACGGCAAAGCGTTTAATATCAAATATAATTCCGTTCATAATTTTTGAACCAGAGTTGGTGCAATATATCACATAAATAATAATAAGGGAAAACGAAAGAATGGTAGGACTTTTCCAGGAAAAGTAAGTGGGTATTAAATCATCCAGCACTCGTACAAACCCTTTCCGGATTTGTGGAGTATATTGCCCTGATATTTGGATGAATATTGCATATGGAGTGGGGTTAATTCTGGGGGCTAAATTATAAAAAAAAACGCAAACAGACTACATCACTTTAAAATTTATTATTTGTATCTAAGATTCTATTTCATGAGGCAAATCGTAAATGGTATTAATGCGATCGGAAGTCTGATGCAATTTGGTGAGAAAGTCATTGATCTTATCCTGATAATCGATCAAATAATCGGGATGAAGTTTTTTTGTAACCAGTGAAATCAGCTTTTTTAGCAACAACCCGACTTTATAATCATACCCCGAAAAACGGGCACCGAATACTTTTACAGGTTGTGTGAATTGCTTTTCCAACACATAAAGCACTAAATCAGCCTGCAGTTTTTTACTTTTTGTTTCTACGGCAAATTCTATAATCCGTTTCGTACAGGCATTCAGTTTTTTCACTAACTGATGCTGAATCGTTCGTCCTTTATATTCTTTCGCACAAAGTTTATCAATATCTTCCAGGGCTTCTTCATACAAAGTTTGCTCTCCACCATCCTTATCCAGAAAATTCACCAACAGATATTCATAGTTATACCTTTTCCCGGCAAGTTTAAGCACTATATCCACCAACTCTTTTTTTGAAAGTTCGGTAACCTGTTCTTTTAGTATGGCTTTGTTACGGGGCATCGGATGAATCTTTATTTTACTTACAAATATAGGCATTTAATTTACAAATGGATACCTTAGAGATGTCTAATTCTTGTTTCCACCACCAACATCCATGGGTTGTAATATCTTATTTTTACATAACATTGCCAAATTCCATAAAATAAGCAACCGGGCATAATCTATTTCGCTGGAAAAGACTACAAATTCGGGATAGTATTTGATTGGCATTTAGTGAAACTATTATTAAACAGATTCATGCTTATTTTTATTTTGAAATTGATACCGACACTTCATTTCAAACTCCCTGTTTTATCAGGACAAATCCGGGAATAAATTAATGAAACCTTGTTCACCAATCATTTCAATTCAGATGATACCCAAAATTTAATTTTTTGTCCGTATCTTTGTACTCCGTTTAGGGGTTCAGTTAATTGGTTAATTGGTTGATTAAGTTAATTGAGTTCATTGAGTAATTGGTTAAATAATTCATTAACTGATCAACTTAATCAACCAATCAACTTAATCAACCAATCAACTTAATCAGCTTAATCAACCAATCAACTTAATCAACCAATCACTAATGAAGCAATTTAAACGTACAACCGTTACCTCCGCTTTACCCTATGCCAATGGACCGGTTCATATCGGTCACCTGGCCGGAGTTTATGTTCCTGCAGATATTTACGTACGCTACCTCCGTCTGAAAGGCGAAGAAGTACTTTTTATCGGCGGATCCGACGAACACGGTGTACCCATTACCCTGAAAGCCAAAAAAGAAGGTGTATCTCCCCAGGATATCGTGGACCGTTATCACGGAATCATCAAAAAAGCATTCGAAGAATTCGGTATAACATTCGATATCTATTCGCGTACCACCTCAGCAACCCATCGGCAGCTGGCTTCCGACATCTTCAGTACGATCAATAACAAAGGCGGTTTTATTGAAAAAACCAACGAACAATATTACGATGAACAGGCTCAACAATTCCTGGCCGACCGTTATATCACCGGCAAATGTCCTCATTGCGGCAACGAAAATGCCTACGGCGACCAATGCGAATCATGTGGAACATCCCTGAACGCAACCGATTTAATCAATCCTAAATCGGCTATTAGTGGCAACGTGCCGGTAATGCGTGAAACCAAACACTGGTACCTGCCCCTCGACCAACACGAAGCCTGGTTGCGTAAATGGATACTCGAAGACCATAAGGAATGGAAAACAAATGTATACGGCCAATGCAAAAGCTGGCTGGACATGGGCCTCCAACCCCGTGCAGTCAGTCGTGACCTGGACTGGGGAATTCCCGTACCGGTACCCGGTGCTGATGGAAAAGTACTCTACGTCTGGTTCGATGCTCCCATCGGCTATATCTCGAATACCAAAGAACTGTGCGACAGTCAACCTGAGAAATATGGTCCCTGGGAAAAATGGTGGAAGGACGAAGATACACGCCTGATCCATTTTATTGGAAAAGACAATATCGTGTTTCACTGCATAATATTTCCTGCCATATTGAAAGCCGAAGGATCGTTTATCCTGCCCGACAATGTACCGGCTAATGAATTCCTGAACCTGGAAGGCGAAAAGATCTCCACATCCCGTAACTGGGCGGTATGGCTGCACGAATACCTGGTGGATTTCCCCGGAAAACAGGATGTCCTGCGGTATGTATTGACTGCCAATGCCCCCGAAACAAAAGACAATGATTTTACCTGGAATGACTTTCAGGCACGCAACAACAGCGAACTGGTGGCTATCTTCGGTAATTTCATCAACCGCGCCATGGTCCTGACACAAAAGTATTACGATGGTATAGTCCCTCCACTGGGTGTGTTGACCGATTACGACAAACAAACCCTTGAAGAGTTTGTGAATGTAAAAGCCAATGTGGAAAAACTACTGAATAATTTCCGCTTCCGCGATGCGCAGAAAGAAGCCATGACCCTGGCACGCATAGGGAATAAGTACCTGGCCGATACCGAACCCTGGAAGGTGGCTAAAATTGACATGAACCGGGTAGCTACCATTATGCATCTCAGCCTGCAGATTGCAGCCAACCTGGCCATTGCCTTCGAACCATTCCTGCCATTTACTTCCAAAAAACTGCGCACCATGCTGGGCATGAAATCGTTCAGCTGGATGGATCTAGGTAAGATTGACTTGCTTGTTGCCGGTTCGCAACTCGAAACACCTGAATTACTCTTTGAGAAAATTGAAGATGAAGCCATGCAGGCACAGGTTCAGAAACTTCAGGATACTAAAATTGCCAATGAGACTGCCAACTACAAACCATCAACGGTAAAGGAAAACGTTGCCTTCGAAGATTTCATGAAAGTGGATATCCGGGTAGGAACAGTACTCGATTGCAAACGCGTACCCAAAGCCGATAAACTGTTGCAGTTTCGCATTGCCGACGGGATGGAAGAACGCACGATTCTCTCGGGCATAGCACAACATTACCCGAACCCCGAAGAACTGATAGGTACACAGGTTTGCTTTATTGCAAACTTCGAACCCCGTAAACTCCGTGGCGTGATGAGCGAAGGAATGATTCTTTCGGCTGAGGACTCTGATGGTAAATTGGTGTTGATTCAACCGAAAGTTACCGTTACAAACGGCGTGGAAGTGAAGTAAGAATCGCGTTCCGCGTTCAATGTTCAGCGTTCCGCATTTCATGTTCAGTGTTGTAGAAAAGAATTAATTATTCAGATATATTGAGTAAGCATCAGGTGGTTCATACCATTTGATGCTTTTTTTGTGGGTATATGGTTCGGATAATGTTCGCATCCGGTTTGGATATAATCAATATATAATCAATATATAAACAATATAAAAGCAATTTATAAGCATACTTTATATAGAGTTTGATTATTTATTAGTTACTACTTGATTACGTTTTACGAATAAATAATTTGTTTGCAAACAGGATGCGACCAATACCTGGAGCAAAAGTGAAGCTGATGATAGTTGAATATATTTGCCGTTAGCAAAAAAAAGGAAAAATAAGTTTTTTAAAACTACCCAGAAAAAATGGTACAAGACAACATTTGAATATTACAAAGTTGCTGGTTATAATTTAGCAGGTTATAATATAGCAGGTTAACGTAATGAAAAACGATTTTTCTCTTAAAAACCTTATTTTCAAATATTAAACCTCAGTAGAAAACCGATCAACCACAAACCCAAACCTTATTTCTCTTATAAAATAATCAGGTTAACTTTCAATTCGTAAGTAATATTTTCTACTACAATGATTCTTTAACAGCTTCTAAAGGGGATGTTAAGAGCTTTATGCTAGGTTTCTCCATTTTTAATGAGAAAGGTTAGGAAAAAGGAGTAATTTATATCTCCTTTAGCTAATGGACTTGGCTTATTTGATTCATAATAGGATCCCTTCAAGTATAATTATTACAAACAATAGTCAACAACTTAATTTGCTTGAATATTTAATATATCTGTATTACTTATAGTTAGCCTATTTTCTAAAAATAAATTCAAAAATTATTTAATATTATTTTGTTAATTCAAATATAGTTCGTTTCTTTGTGGCATAGTTACATAGATCACTAACATAAACGCCATGATTAAAATCAATCATCTCTCATTTTATTACAAAAAGAAGGAACCTCTGTTCACTGATTTTTCACTGAATTTAGAAAACGGACGTATCATTGGACTTCTTGGCAAGAACGGTGCAGGTAAATCTACCTTACTAGGACTGATCGCAGGGTTAATCCAACCGAACGAAGGCGAAATGAATGTCAACGGGTTCAACCCGTCTAAACGTAATCCGAATTTTCTGGCGGATATTTACCTGGTCCCCGAAGAGTTTTCATTTCCGCATGTCAGCATCGACTGTTATGTCAAAGCATTCAGTCCGCTGTATCCCTCTTTCGATCACGAGAAGTTAAACACTATTTTCGATGAATTCGAACTTCACGGATCATCGAACCTGAACAAGCTATCCCATGGTCAACGTAAAAAATTCCTGATAGCCTTTGCACTGGCGACCAACTGCAAAGTACTTGTATTGGACGAACCTACCAACGGACTCGACATTCCTTCCAAAAGTCAATTCAGGAAAATACTGGTAGGTTCTGTTACAGAGGAACAATTAGTAATTATTTCCACTCATCAGGTAAAGGATATCGATACCGTAATCGACAAAGTAGTAGTGATCGACAACGGAAAAATCATTTACCAGGAAGATACCGAAGCAATCAGTCAAAAGTTATACTTCGATATTGTACCGGGTCTTGCTGAAGCAGAAAAAGCGATCTACCACGAACAATGCATTTCGGGACACAAAATCATTGTCCATGCAACGAATGGAAAAGAATCCGGTATTGACATGGAACTTTTATTTAACGCGATTATCAATAAAACCATTTAGACCCGACACTTTATGAAATCAAACACATTTTTTAGTTTCAGCAGATTCTACCTGCTTTTGCGTAATGATATCCTGATTAATTATAAGAAGTACCTGTTCATGGTATTGGGGGCATTTATTGTTGGTTATATAGTTCTGTACTGGCAAATGCCAAAAGTTGAAAATCTATATCCTGATTTTAAGGCCGACAATTACATTCCTATATTCTTTATGGGTTTATTGGGCCTTGGAGCTTTTGTTGGCATGGCATTTCCCGAACTTGAGAATAAGATCAAAACGAGAAATTACTTAATGCTCCCGGCATCTGCTTTCGAACGAATGACTGTGCAGTTCCTTATCCGGGTAATTTGTGGTGGTATCCTCTATCTGGCAGCATTTTGGCTGGTCGCCCATTTAGCCCGTTTTTCCGCACTCAGGGCATTTCAGGGTCATGCCAATGCACACACTATAGAGAGTTTCCATTTTTCAAGTCTGTTAGCTGGGTCAAAAGATCTGCTGAATAAACTCGCCATCGGTTTTAGCATATTTTCAATCGGAATGTATTTATTCTCAATCAGGATATTCTTCAACCGGTTTGCATTGGTGAAGACCATTATTTCATTGTTTGCTATATACGCATTAACAGCATGTATGATGGTTTTATTTTCTCACCTATTTTACCCTGAAACAATTGGATTCAGGGTTCATGTTGACAACTATGACATCGCGACAAACTTAACAAACAGCAACATATGGGCATATAGCATTTCCTTTTTATCCTGGTTGTTTTTCCTTACACTGGGGTATTTTAAACTTAAAGAAAAACAAGTATGAGTATAGATTTCAAATCGACTAAAGGAATATTCCAACAGATTGCGGAGAACCTTTGTCATCAGATACTGGAAGGTATCCTGATTCCGGGTGAGCGTGTGCCTTCGGTACGCGACCTGGCCGCTGAATTTGAAGTAAACCGGAATACCTTGTTACGAACTTATTCCCTGTTGGAAGTAGAAGGTATTATTATAAATAAACGCGGTATTGGATTCTTCGTTTCGGATAATGCACCGTCACTTATCCGGAAGACGGAAAAGGAAACCTTTTATAAAAATGAATTGCCTGAATTTATTCAAAAAGTGAAAGCCTTAAAACTGACAGGGGATGATTTAAAAGAATTAATAACAGTCATTAAAGAGAACGAAAAACCATGAAAACAAGTAGAATTATCATCATAGCATTTTGTATTTTTATTGTGGGAGGGATGTTGATCCTGTACATTGATGCCAGGCAACATAATAAGAAAACGGAGAATTCAATTACTAAAAAAGAATATGTTCTTCCTTCGTTCAGCGTAGTGGTAGCTGCCCAAGGTTCTGATCTTCATTTGGATTATTCAACCAGTTATAAAATAGCGGTTGAATTCAACAAGGAGAAAAAGACACCGGTAAAATTATACACCATCAGCCATGACACGTTGTACGTTTATAAAGGCCTGAGATTGTTTGCAAGTTCTAAGAATATCAAGTCAATCATTGGAAACCATGTTTTCTGGATGGGAGTTTCTGATTTTGCTCCCGATTCATTGACAATA
>Ga0302285_10000186_pt1 | contig 36871 bp, 23 predicted proteins | sample III_Fen_E2_2_FD_200455 | JGI IMG/M metagenome (GOLD analysis project Ga0302285, IMG submission 200455) | Peat permafrost microbial communities from Stordalen Mire near Abisko, Sweden - III_Fen_E2_2 | ecosystem: Environmental > Terrestrial > Soil > Wetlands > Permafrost | place: Sweden: Abisko... | reverse complement strand
TTTATAAGGGAGTACCTATTTTGATTCGAATTAAATGATGTTGGGAGAATAAATATCATTAAAAGATCGCAAGAGAACAAAACACTAAAATAACCAACAATTTTAGTTAAATCAGTGATTTTTTGACATAAGATGTTGCTGATTTTCATGACTTATTTTAAATTAAGAAAATAAACAATTATTAGATAATGGATATTTAACAATACATTTCTGAGATATTCTGTATTACTTTATTTTTTATCTTATCTGCAAAATAATTTCCCGCAAAAAGCTGAATCGATTAAGATCTACCAGAGTTAAATAGGATATTAACATTGAGCTTGCTAAATCAATTTTACAAAAAAAGATTTAGTGAAACACAAAACTACTCATTAAAATGAAAGCAAAAGAAGGATTCAAATCAGATTCTTTGACACCTCTTTAAAAAGAGTCTCTTAAAAGCGCATTGATCAGCTTCAAAAGTACACAAGTTACTTATCACGAAGCCTATAAAGAATAAAATAAAACTCTTAACTCTGATGCTCGCTAAGATTTTCTGAAATAAAGTTTTTCTTTGGCATTCGTGTTGAGCAAGTTCCAAGAGAAAGATCCTTTGATAAATTTGGAATAGGACATTCAAGAGGCTGACCGATTGAGAGATACACTTTTACTCAAGAAAGATGCAAAACTATCTAAAAAGTTTAAGGTTAAGCCCGTTTTAACAAAGGAGAGATTCTGTTAGTTTTAAGAGTACGAGAGCGATTACAAGAAATAGATTTCATTGAATCCTTCCGCACGATTTCCAATGACTAACTAAATAGCCTCCAATAATATTGGAGGATCTTTACCTGCTGCCAAAGGGATTTTTCAAGCAGCTCCGATCCGATCTCAACCTATTGAATAATAATAATAATATCAATCTGAGACTAGCTCACCTTTTTAGCGGCATGGATAATTTGCAGCTACAAATTAAGCACCTCCTCCAGCCTTTTCAGGGTTGGGAGGAAATAGAAATACTACATTTAGAGGTAGTAGCAGCTCTATTATTGAAGAACCCGAATTAGATAATTAAAACTAAGCTAATAAGAGGTATTAAAGAGCACGATTTTAAAGTTTTTAGCAAAAGAATGAGAGTTATCAGAGCTATGGAAGAAACAACAACAACTCAGCATAAAGCGAAGGACAAGGGCAAGGGTTTTATAAATAAAAATATATGAATAGAAATAATAGCTCGCAGGGAAATACAGGAGATGATGATATGAATTCTTAGGCAGGAACATTTGTCACTGCTTAGGAATAGGCCTAGTAAAATGCTATGCTAAAGAGACAGCGCTAAGAAGGATTTTTTAATAAGGAAAGTGGTCGTTACGGAAGAAATAATGGAAACATTGAGCTAGAAGGAGTTGGAGCTAGTAGATAGGGGAATTAAAACTAGAATAAATATGGAGGAGGTGGCGTTGATAGTGTCGTAAATATGGTGCACTATCATACTCTTGGTAGAAATATTAATATGAACAATAGTGTTCCTCAATAGGAAGTGTAACAGCAAGCTGGTATGTGCGATGGAGGCTATGAAGATGAATCAAAGCCAAAGGGTCAGATTAGCAAAAAGTTCAAACCTCCCGGTGCTCCAGGATCTAGTTAAAGTGCTAACTAGAGAAACGGAAATACTTAGGCGAATGAATAGCTTAAAGGAATGGATTAGAAGGTAAGATTCACATTTCGTAGTCACTCTTTTAAAACGGTTTCTATTTGAAACAGCTCGTGGATATGATTGAGAGCGAAATCATAGAGAATGGAGCAGCTATTCACTGGGATGATATTGCAGGGCTTAATTCAGCAAAGGAAGCAGTTCACGAATCTATTGTCTGGCCAATGCTTAATCCAAAGCTTTTCAAGGGAATTAGGGCTCCTCCTAAAGTACAAACTACTTGATTTATGATTTATTTGTTAGTGACTTGAGCTATCATTTTGAAGGGTTTACTTCTGTTTGGACCACCTGGTACAGGAAAGACCATGATTGGAAAAGCAATCGCCTGTGAATCAAAGTCAACTTTCTTTTCGATATCAGCCAGCTCTCTTACAAGCAAATACATCGGAGAAGGAGAGAAAATGGTGAAAATCTTATTTAAACTCGCTTTAGTGAGGCAACCAAGTGTCATCTTCATCGATGAGATTGATTCTCTGCTCTGCTCTAGGACTGAGGTATTTAGATTGTTAAAGATCTTGCATAATTTTGCTTGTTTTAGAATGAAAACGAAGCAAGCAGGCGAATAAAGACAGAGTTTATGGTCTAGATGGAAGGCGCGAATACCAAAACTGAAGAACGAATTCTCATGATTGGAGCAACAAACAGACCTTAAGAACTCGATGATGTAATTTTAAAAGTTTCTCTCAAAGTTATTTATTGTCTGCTATTCATTCATAGGCTGTGTTAAGGAGATTCCCAAAGAAGCTTTATATCCCGCTGCCAAACATGACAGCGAGAAAGCAGCTGATAAAAAGAGTTGTTTCTAATGAGGAGATGGAAGGAACTATCTTTAATCTGGAAGAATATGTAATCAAATGAGGGATAAAAAGGCTAAGTTTCAAATATTGTTGTTTGTTTTAGGACATGGATGCAATAGTCAGTGCGACTAAAGGATACTCCGGAGCTGACATGAAGAATCTATGTTCTGAAGCATCTTTGATTCCAATTCGTCTTTGTCGAGGCACAAACATCTCAAACATGTCTTCAACTGACATTAGACCTATCAATAAGGATGATTTTTTAGCTGCTATAAGATTAGTGAAAGCGACTGTTTCTGAGAAGGACTTAACAGGATACTTAGACTGGAACTCGAAATTTGGAAGTTTTGAGATCAGCGAAACTGATATTAATAATTGAAAATAATTGGAAAATTAGCAACGATTTAGTGATCATTTTGAGTTAAATATTTGTAAAAGTATTGTCATATTATTGCTAGCAGACAAGTATGAACAGATAAACTGCTTAGCAGTCTTTGATTTTAAAACTATTTGGAATTATATTTTATACTCAAGCTCTTTAATAGATAAATTGAGTAGGAGGAGGGGGAGAGAGCAATAAAGGGGAGTTGGAGATGGCAGCAGAATAATCGGATTGCTGTGAGCGATAGAATTAGTTTTCGCCATACAAACTCTAAGTGTTATCTTTCCCTTTACAGCATAGGATCTTATTATCTCACGTGATGTATTATTGGAACTTCTATTTCTTATCTTATTGGGCGATCGATGTACCTATTAATAACCTAAGGAACTGGCACTGTTTTTTCAATATAAACTGGTTTCTCGATAACAATTGGTCTTTCTATTAGTTTCTCCACTTCAACTAACTCTCTTTTGGGGATTTCCACTATTTTTTCTATTGTCTTTTCAAAAAAAATAATGAATAATTAGAGAGACATTTCAAATACATCATCTTTTTGAGTAATTGATAAAAAAGATCTCACTTGAATAGTAGGAGTGTGGATATCACGATTGACAATATGTAGTTTCTCAAGGATCGTGAGTTTCTGATGACCTTTAGCACGAACAATCTTCCTCACTTCTTTTGGCTGTTTCAAAATATGGTCAGAATATGCTGCATTTATTAATTATTATTATTTACCTATTTGACTATCTTTTAGCTGACAATATACTTCAATATTTCAATCCTTTAAAACCATTTTAATAGTTAAATCAAATACTTCAATTATTATCTTTCTTTTGTTACGGTTTTTCAATAATAGTCTCTTTGAATGTCTCTTTATTGATGATTTTAACTTCTTGCTTCCTTTTCAGCAACTCAATGTATTTCCGCTCTAGAATGTCAAAGTGTGTCTTCATCCTCTCTAGTTCAACGCGGGTGTCTCCAAGTAATCCCTTGGTGCCTTTTAACTCTTCCTTCATGCTAACATTTTCATCTTATAAAGCTGAATTATCCTTTTAGATACATTGGATCTAAACGAGAAGCACATCTCGTTCTGATTTGATCTCATTGTAATGAGCCATTAATGTATTTAGTTTTTACAATTGATCTTTCACTATTGATCCTAATTCAGACTTTTAGACGTAGACTTCAATATCTTTCTTGCCTGCTTGCTAAGTAATATTATTAAGTCCTTCGATGAGCATTGAAATAACATCAGTTCTACTTCCTTATCCTCCATTTAAATCTTAACTTTAAAAGTTTATGGCCTATCCTTGACCAGTTATTTACATCGTTTCCTGCCTATTGACATTTACATTCTTTTTCACTGTCTGTCCGCTAGTTTCATATGAAGAAACTTATGATAGTTGATCAGTCAAATGTTTGTGCTTTTTCTTCATTTCATTCAGTTTCATTACTAAGAACTCACTTTGATTTTTCTTCTACTGCTAAATTACTGCACTCTCTTATCCTTTTCCGAGCAAGGTAGCTGTTTCAGTTTGAACTGTCTCTTGTAATATTGTTTGTGCATGGCCAACAATCTTGTTTGGCTCCATCTCGCAACGAACCTTTGCATTCTGTAAATCAAGGAGTCTGTCAGAGAGTTCTTACTCATTTCCAATTTGATACTAAACAGTTTCGGAGGGCAGTTAAAGCTAAGGGATGACAAACGTAGCATTTGAGGCTGTTTTTTTAATAGTCATTTCTACTTTTTCTGCTGCATTCTCCTATTTGCCATTTCTCATCTCTTGTAATTCTTGATGTTGTTGTGCTGTTTTGCCAAGAAACTGACTAAATTTTTATTAACAATTTTGATATTTTTAAAAGTTATTTTCCTAATTGAGCCAGCAATTCAGTTTGCTTGTTATATATCTTCCCAATTAGATAAATGCACTATTCAAATAAAACAAATATTTGCGATTTATTAATTATGTATTCATCAACTATTTCGAAAGCACTCGATTAATTGTGTAGATATTCAACAAAACACCTAATATTCCATAATGTAATAGGCATATCCACAAGCTAATGAAATAACAATTTAAGTGAAGAATCTATTTATTTGGAATCAAGCTTGAAAGCATCCTGGATAGCTTGCAATTAATTCTAGGTAAAATTGTTTGTCCATTTCGTCATTGCCGTTGATCTTTCCTTTGTACTCTTTCTTATTTTTTTGATTGATAAATTTGGATCTGATTTTTTCTTCTGGAATAATATCTTACAAAGTGAGTCTGCGTTCGATGTAAAAGAGATCATCTAGCGAGATGGCTTCTTTTTGCAGCATTTAGAATGAAAGGTCGTATTTGCCGTTAGAAAGCATGTCTGTCGAAGCAATCATCAGAAAAACGAAATCAAAGATATTAATTCTTTGAGAATTTGGGTCAGCTTGTTAAGACTGTGCAAGTTTAAAGACTCCTTAATGCTGAGGTCCGTCAGTCAAGCCAAGGAATTTAATAAACCCTTTATATTCTTTTTAAAACTCCACAATTTCTTCATCTGGTCTCGCTTCTTTCTAAATATCGTTGATTTGCTTCACTAAATAAACTAGTTTCTCTGGAGTTATCTTATTTTCCTTTTACCACTTGCCAAATATGCGCATCTAAAAGGAAGATTAATCAATTATTTGTTAAATAATTATGAAAGTGTACCTTATTCTGTGCTTCCTTTTTCTGCTGAATGGTTAAGTTTTGTTATGTTCCTCCCTATTAATTCGGCTTGTTATTTGTTGCAGTTGTGTTTAAGACTGTACTTATCGCTTAGCTTTAGCCTAAAAGTAGTTTCTGTTTCTCACTTCCACCAAGACCAGCTACCGATGTGTTTGTGTTATCCGTTAATTGCTTAGGATTGGTTTTTTAAGCATTGCTAACACCTGTTTGTTGAAAGAAATCAGAATTAAAATCTAATACAGATCACTAATATCCATAGCAGATTGAAATTAATTTCACTCTAGTTTACCTTAGAACTGCACTTAATCTTATTGGACTGATGGCTGGATCCCTTAGATAGGAGGTAAAGGTGTTTTCTTTGGAACTTTTAATCCTTATGATTACTTTTTATCTGTTGCATGCTTGTATCTCTGCATCTAAAAATCATCCAAGTTAATATTTTCTAGTATTTCCTTTTTTCTGAGCATCTCTTCTGTTGGGGGATATGCCTGTCCAATAGGAGCAAGACTTTATCCACTTGCAAGTTTGATGAATTCATCTTTTGAGACAAACCCTTTGCCCTCGAGATCGCACATTTTAATCATTTCTTCGATTTCCTCAGGTTTAGCCTATTCACCTTTAAAAAATGGTTGCTTATTAGAGGAAGAAAAAGAATAATACCTATTGATTCTAGGAAGAATGTGAGTTCTTCAACAGTGATTTGATTGTTTCCTTAATAATCGAGAATTTTAAATGCTTGGTCGATTTCTTCTTTAGTAAACATATCAGTAATAGAGTCATACGCAGCATTGTTTTCGTCTAATATGAAATTTTTGTATCCAGGTACAATGCTCACAGATGGTTAATCACCTTCTTTTTTCTTTTTAGTAGCTACTAAATTAGATTCATCATATCCAGCTTTTTTGATGCTTCTCATGCTTTGCTGAGTTTGCTTTCCTCTTCCAAGAGCATTTCCAGTCTCTCCTCTATCTTCATTCTAATATGCAATGTTGTCATTTGACATACTTTGCAAAGATGTTATACTATTGCTTCTATTTTTCTCTGCATTCATAGCCTTTAATCTGATCGCTTTTTAAAAATTTTGATAAAGATAATATTACCACAGCAAGTTAACAAAGACTCTAGTCTTTGAGCTTCAAAAAAAGAAAAGATTAAATCAATTTTTAATAATTTATTCATTGAAATAGATTCCGCTTTTGTTTCTAAAATAGAGTTATTTTAAAGTAGTTTTTTCATATAATTATAAGACGATTTAGCAGCTGAAGCTAGATTTATAAGACAAAAGCAGTATTTGTTCTCATTTATCATAAATCGTCAAAAGTATGTTTGCGATAATGCTAAATTTGAGGAGATGACGTAATGTGCGAGAAACCAAGTGTGAATATGAAATCAATAAAGTCGATTAGAAGATAAAAATGAGTCAAGAAAAAATTTGTTAAGAAAATAATAAATCAAAAAACTTTTATTGAAAATTATTAAATACATGATTTCATCGCTTTCTAAGTCAAGAGTGCTCTTTAGTTCTGCTAAGAGTGCAGCTAAAATAGCTTCATCATTGTGCGCAGCTCGATTCTCATCACAGTCAGCAGCTTCTCAGTCTAATAGCTCTTCTCAAAATCTGCTTTCATTTTATGATTTTCCAGTTATTGATCTTGAGTTAGATAAGGAAAGTGAGCTCTACAAATCGAATATGGCTTCCTCTTCGAAAATAAACGAAGAATTCAAAACAGTGATTGGCAAAATCTTAGAAGGTGGCCCTAAAAACGCTCATGATAAACTAAAAGAACGCAAAAAACTACCAGCCAGAGAAAGGATCGCTAAATTACTCGATTAGGGTAGCCCTTTCATTGAATTTTCCTAGCTTGCAGGATATGAACTTTATGGAAAAGAAGAAGTTCCATCAGGAGGCATAGTCACAGGAGTTGGTCTTATCCACAATAAGTTTTGCGTTATTGTAGCAAACGATCCAACAGTAAAGGGAGGTTCTTACTACCCTATCACTGTTAAAAAGCACCTTAGAGCATAAGAAATAGCAGAATAAAATAATCTCCCTTGTGTCTATCTTGTTGACAGTGGTGGTGCTAATCTACCTAGATAGGATGATGTCTTCCCCGATAGAAATCACTTTGGACGTATTTTTTACAACTAAGCTAATCTCTCAGCAAAGGGCATTCCTCAGGTAAAAAATAACGAATCTAACCGATCATTTTAATTGTTTGTTTGTACGAACAGATATCAATTGTACTTGGTTCATGCACAGCAGGAGGAGCTTATGTGCCAGCAATGTCAGATGAAAATGTTATCGTTAAAGGTAATGGAACTGTATTCCTTGGTGGACCTCCTTTAGTGAAAGCAGCCACTGGAGAAATCGTCTCTGCAGAAGATCTTGGTGGCGCAGATGTCCACTGTAAAGTATCAGGACTAACTGACCATTATGCACATGATGAATTAGAAGCATTGAAGATCGGTAGATCAATAGTCAAAAATGTAATAAAATATGAATAAACATCATATGAATGTTTTTATCTTTTTTTCTTTAGTTAAATACTCCAGAGGCAAAGTTCGATTTAACCAACATTGAAGAACCACTTTACGATCCAAAAGAACTGAATGCAATCCTCAGTCCTGATCTTAAGAAGAGCGTAGATTCTCGAAATGTTATTGCTCGTATTGTAGATGGATCAAAGTTTTAAGAGTTCAAGAAAGAATATGGAACTACTCTCGTTACAGGTTTTGCTAAGCTGTACAACTAAGAAGTTGGAATTATTGCCAACAATGGTGTGCTGTTCTCTGAAAGTGCTCTCAAGGGAGCTCATTTCATTGAGTTATGTTCTCAAGTAAGATTATATTAACGCTTGTGGTTGTAATTATGCTACACGTATTTTTGATTTAAACAGAGAAACATCCCTCTTATTTTCCTGCAAAACATTACTGGATTTATGGTGGGTAGTAAATATGAAAGTGAAGGAATTGCAAAGCACGGAGCAAAAATGGTGAATGCAGTTTCAACTTCTCAGGTTCCAAAATTGAGTCTAATTTTCGGTGGATCTTTTGGAGCAGGCAACTATGGTATGTGTGGTCGTGCATTCTCACCAAATTACCTTTATTCTTGGCCAATCTCAAAGATCTCAGTCATGGGAGGAGAACAGGTAAAGTTATCATTTGATTTGAGAAATTCTTATCATTTTGCAAATAGGCTGCTGGAGTAATGGTGGAAATAGAAAAAGCTAAAGCCAAAGCAACAAAGAAGGAACTAAATCATGTGGAATTAGAAGCTATGAGGCAGAAGTTCATATAAAACTATGAGAAATAAGCTAGTGTTTATCATAGCAGCTCTCGCTTGTGGGATGATGGAGTTATTCTGCCAGAACAGACAAGAGAACTTCTTGGATTAAGTCTTCTCACAACGCTTTCAAATAAAGAAATTTAGCCCACTAAATTTGGAGTCTTCAGAATGTGAGTTGAAAGCTTAACTTAATAAACCTTAACAATCTATATGTTGTACAAGCATATTAATCAATAATAAAAGGCACACTTTACCATATAATAATCAAAAGAAATATATTTGATTTCTTAAGATCATCTTCTTTCTACTTCCCCATCTATTTCTTTGCAAATAACATTTTCTAACAATTTAAGCAACTTATAGTTTATTCCAAATTACAAGATTTCTCGCGTCTTTAAGCGAACTTTTGCGTTTTACTTTATTAAACAACTTTCTTCTTTTTCAATCGAGTGAGCTTCATATCCAACAAAGAGTTATCTGTGAGATCATTGGATTTTACGATTAGGAAGATTTAAGTAAATAGTTAAATTCTTTGGGTGTTTTTGATAATATCGAACGTAATCAATAATATCTTATAATTTCAAGTTCTCATACAAAGTGGAAAAAGAATCAAATACATTCAAAGAAATACAACAAATTACAATCCACCAAGCGCAAGGTGAATGTAGAAGATAGACTTCGCAGCTGGATGGAAGGAAATAGAGCCAGTAATAAGAAAACTACACAAGATATTAGAACAGCAATGCGAAGGTATAAACCTATCTCCTTCAGGACAAGAGCTACAATAGACTCTGCAAATCACTAAAAAAGAATACAGTCATACATATACGTAGGTTATGATTAATTGAATTGATCTAAGTGATTTATTTGATAGGTTGATTTACAATATGTGCCTTGATTCTGAACCCAGCAGCTCTAATTCTGGACAGTTGTACGATGCATACATCTCCTAAATGAGGATATTTATTAAAGAAAATGTAAACGAATGAAGAAATAAAGAGATAGAATCAATATTAAGTTAATTTGGTAGAATAGATAATGAAGATAAAATATATTTTTGTTTAGATATTAATGGCAATAAAAGCGCTTCGAGGAGAAGAGTTGTTGGTAAAGTTGATTTAGAAATGGGAAGTGTTTCGCATCTTTCTTCGCTTCATGACTCGGTTCTTCTCTTACCTCGTAATACTCTTCTTGCATTTAACTCAACAATAACAAAAATTATAAATTAGGATAAATCCTATGTTTCGAACAACAACCTTTCAAAGTTGCTTTACTAAGGTACCCAATTATCAAAGCTAATAAAATATCATTTAAATGAGTAAGTATTTTGAAAAGGGTATTACATCTACAGGAAGCAAGTTCACGAAAATCTAAAGGACAACATTATCCTTTCTTTTCAAAGCGAAATTTAGAAAGACAGAGATAATTATAAGGCTGATCTTGATTTATTACGAAAAGTCTCAGAGGTATTTGTGGAAATCAATTTGAATGAGAGCAAGGATGCGAATGAGACATATCTGCACCTTTGCAAGGCGATCATTTAGCATGCTCGAGATTTCTATCAAGTCAAGTTTTAGGAGTGGTCGGAGCAATGCTCTTGCGAAGAATACATTCAAAATGCTGCAGTTCTTCAAAAAGAAGAAACTAATAGATTTGAAAAGAGTCTCTCGAAATTTATTGACACCTAACAGCGAATTACTGGTATTTTCAATGAAGAACTTGTCCTCAAATACCGTCCTATTCTCCTTTCAAATGAGCAAGGATTCACTTCGATGCTCAGAAATAACAAAACAAACGTATTAACAGATTAGATAATGCAGGTATTAACTTGATACAATTTCTCAGGCCTTGACGAACATTTATTTCCTATACAAAGGACTAAATGATCGGTTTGAAGAAATCCGTGATGCCTTTTAAGACTGGATTAAATCACTAGGCTTAGACTTATTCAATTAAAAAGCCTTGTGCTCCTCAGAGGTTGAAGAAGACCAAATGAAGAAACTACCATATGCAACAGTAAATGAAGCTTATCCCATTAGTTGAGTGATTTTATTCTTTGCAAAGGACGATGCTTTTGTTGAGAGAGTGTTTCAGTTAGTAAAAGAAATTAAAGGACTCATTACAACAGTTTTTTAAAATGATCCTGATTTCCTTATGAGCTTTAGTTCTGCTCTGGACACTTTCCTTAACTTTTCGTTTGATGTAAGATTAAAACGGAATCTTAGTTTATTTAATTTATAAAATATAATATTTCCATAGGAGTATGGCATGGCAGAGCTGCTTGCAAATTACACTGATAACACCCTCAAGAACTCGAGCTTAAATCAAGATGAGTTAGAAGAAAAGTTAGAGCAAATCATTGAAATATTCAATCACCTCACTGAAAAGGATATTTTCTTAACTATTTACCAACACCAGCTCTCTTTCCGACTGCTTAATCAAGAGAATCTAGGAGAAAGCAAATAAAATGATGAAAGCCTTATGATTACAAAAATCAAAGGTTGTTGCGGCTAAAGCCAAGAAATAAAGAACTATGAAGGCATGCTCAAAGATATAAAACTAACATCGGACTAAAAAACTAGATTCTAAGAATTGCTTGCTTCTAAGAATATGAGCTCAATTGAAGTCTTTGTAAAAACATTTAAAGAAATGCGTTTAAAAATAATAAATTCTCACATTCTTCTTTTGTTATTTCTCAGGTTAAAGTCCTTCAGGAGGCTAACTGGCCAGCATTTAAAAATATTTTAGTCAAATTGCCAGTGTCGTTGGAGGCTATCAGCTAGGAATATTGTATTTATTATCGAACGAAATAGAAGAACCATCGATTAAAGTGGATGAACGCTCTTGGCTCTTTTGAGATAAAAATGTTCACAGCAAAAGATAAATACTATATCATAACTGTGTCACCGATTTAGCTTTCTATTCTACTTCAATTCGAATCTACTAATGATTTCATTTCACTCTCTTCTCTTCTGGAAGGAGCTGGCTTATTACTTGAATCTCTTCCAGATTTTCAAAGAGAAATTAGATAATTAGTACTTCTATTAATAATATCTTATTTTCATTTTCAGAGATATTTTTATTGAATATAAAATGAAGGTTTTGAAGAGAATACTGGTTTCTCCTAAGACAACGCCAGGTGAAACCAAGAAAGAAGGAACAGAAGGACAAGAATTCAAATTCAATTAATAATTTCACTCCAAAAATAAAAAAATAACCACGATTGTTGAGTCTTCTCACTTGAAATTCAAAAGAGGTGACATTAAACTCTTAGCAGCAGCAAGTTTATTTAATCTCTTTTGGTTGTATTTTTTGAAACAAGATGTCATGAATGAAAATCGAGAACATGCAGTGGAAGCGATGATAGTGAAAGTCATGAAATCAAGAAAATCATTGCAGTTTAAAGATTTATTAGAGGAAGTGCACAGTCTTTTGAGAAAGTTTAATGCTTCCATAAGTTTAATCAAGAAACGACTCGAATCACTTACAGAGAGAGAATACTTAGAGAGAGACACAAAAGATATAAATCTTTATCATTACAAATCCTGAAATATATTGTAGCAGTTTTTGTAAAGATATATTCCCTTCCCCTCTTTATCTAAAGATCTTAATATTGTAGATTAGTGTTTTATCAGTATTCTCTTTTATGATTTCTTTCTGCTTCAGTGTTTTTAATACAGTTCTTGATCTGCTTTTTCCTTAAGAAGCTACATTTCTTTAAATATTTCATCTAAATTAGTTCTGTATTTGGAATCTAGAATATCAGTTGGGGAAGTCTTTTTTTTATTTGGATTCGCAGTCCCTACTGAAATGTTCGAATCGCTATTTTACTCTTACTATTAGTTCCTTTCTGCTTTCTGCATTTCCTCTAACTCTTGAAGTCGTTTCTTTTGGAACTTAATTTCTCTCTTCATGTCTGAAACTTCTGCATCGAGTAGATTGTTTCTTTCTTGCAATTCGTTCTTTTCTTTTAATAGAATTTTCGATGCATCTTTTTCTTCCTCTCTCAATAAAGCCAATTCCAGTTTATGACATTACTCTGTTTCGGAAAGTCTCAAATTCTGTCTTACCATATCTTCTTCGTAAGTACTCTATAATTATCTTCTAGCACTTGATATCTGCTCTGATTCATGCTTTTTTTTGGTATTCTCTTCCTAGAGTCCTTTTTCTTTCCTCTCCAGGATGTCCCTCTCTTTCTTGATGCTATCTTTGATTAGTATTAATAAAAATATAATCCAATAAATAATTTACCTAATTTTTCATTTGCATCTTCTAAATCTTCCATAAGACGACGATTATGTTCTCTCATTTTATGTATTTCTTTTGAACTATCATCTTAAACAGCATTTAAAGCCTTCAAAATATATGAAAGTCTTATTATCATTCCAAAAAGTCATGTTAAAGAGCAATTATTAAGTATTAAATTCGATTTATTAGCCCATTTAATATATTAGGTTAATACTGTGATATTCTCATGCAGAGCTTAATTGTCATTCTTGAGAATCTGAATCTAAAATTCTAGATCTCTCATCCTTTCCTTCTAGACTCTCAAAAACTCTTATTCTTCAGCCATAATCGCTTCTATTTCTCTAGATCTTGCATCATTATTTTTTTAATCTTGTCTCAAATACTCTCTTCGTTTTGTGAAATCACTTTCTGCCCTATTTAAAATCAATCAATTATTTATCCATACGAGATCTCAAGTGCTTACTGAATTTCTCCTCCTTATCTCAATAATTCAAGATCTCTTATTTTTTCTTTTAGCATTTCTTCTGTCCTCTTGAGTCTTTCTCGTTCTTCCTTGACTTCTGGACTGTTTAAGCAGCTGTGCCTTCTATATTCCATTTCTTTCTTTCTGAGCCCTTCGATATCGAAGAGATGTCTTTGTCTATTTTCAAATGATTTATTCTCCAAATCATCTAGTTTTCTACTACCTTTAAATAAATACAAGCTTATTACTTTCAAATTAAACAGAGTTAACTGCATCCTTATCATTTATATTACACATTTCAAGAAGATCCTTTTCACGTTCTTTTAAAACTGCTAGTTTTTCATTATATTTTTTATCAAGTTCCTAGCGGTTTACATTGAGTTTCTCATGATATCGATGTGCCTCAATATTTCGTAGTTCCATAATCTCAACTCTTTTGACTCTATCTATTTCTATTTCCATTTCTTTTTTGTATTTTTCTTCGCATTCCTTTCTGAACTTATTGAATGGCTCTTCTTGACTTTTATTACTGACTAATTTAAAGTAATCTAGCTTTGGCATGTATTCTTAATTGACATTGTCAAGCTATTCAGTTAAACCTCTTGCTTTATCAAAATTTTCTGTTTAAACTTGGACGTGAGCTTTTTTAACTTTGGATTTTCTGATAGTATCTACTAGCACCTCCAAAGCTGAGAGCCTCTTTTATGATGCCTCTAAGTTTGCATATTCTTATTTTTCGATGTTGAAGGATTCACATATTTCATCTCGTAGTAGCAATTACCCACTATTGAGTCTCATTTCGGGCAATAGAACTCCATATGTAAAATTAACTTCATAAGTACGAAGATAGTCAGCAATCAAATGGCCGTATATTCGATGTGTCTTATGTAAGAATCTGCTTTTTTATTATTTTACTTCTCCACCTGATACACCTCCACTCATTACACTCGCCATACTTAAAGATTCTCCCATTCCTGTCATATTCATCCTTCCGATTTGAAGCTTTTCAACAATTTATTTTCTTAAATTGGCCTTAAGATTATCCATAAGCCCAGCATCTTTGTATGTCTCTAGCATATCTTTTTTCATTTGTAGTTCTTCATCTGCAGTGAGTAGAGAGTGATGAGCAGATTGCTTTGTACCTCTGCTGTTGTTCAGCTTAGAAGAAGATTGCATTCAACAATACAATGATACAAGTATTTTCCTTTCTAAAATATTCCAAAAGTGATAATTTTGAAATAATGTGAGTTTCTTCGTTACAATCAAAATTGATTTATTTAAAACAAGAAGGATTCAGATCATAATCAATACGGTCAGCTACATTTTTTTAAGTCACTAAAGAATTGTTTCTTCATTTTGCGCAGATAATTAACATAACCATTCTTAGAATTGTCATAAAAATAAATGATTTGAAGAAAATGAAGAGTAAAACATTCATAGGATAAGTTGATTCTTCAATTTGAAGTTAAATTCAAGAGATACTAAAGGCTCATTCTCCAAATAATGAAGCCCAAACAAAGGCAGAAAGAGTAACATACATAAATCAGTAGTATTTTTGGAATATTATTTTTCTTAATAGAGGAATATATCTCATCTGCAATTACTATGTTGCATCATTTTTTTTTATTGTTTGGAATTGCATTATACCTATTAGATTATTATCTTTGAATTAAAGCTAAGAGTTACTTTTCCTTTTATAGTTCTGTATTTTCTATTTCTTTAACCCGCGTCAGCATAGGATTTCTCCTAACAGGATCTCCTTAAAAGCTATTTAACTTTTATTATATTTCCTATCCAATTCTTTATTGATTTTAAACCAAAAGTTTAGAAGAAGATCCAGCTCCAGCTAAGTAGCTATCTCCTCCTCCAAAATTATTATTTTATTATAGTTTTGAGTCTCTGAAAAGATGTTTCTGTAATGGTTGATTAGAAAGGTAAGACTGTGGATTCAAGTAGCTAGCTTAGGAATACTCATTATTAAGAAAATTGCTTTCATTTTTGAAAAATGAAGATGCTTCATTAGTAGCATTTCCCTAATCTTACCAGTTACCATTATTTTAAGATGATTTATTGCTTAGGCTATTATTTGAGTAAGAAGGAATTTATGTGGAATCGCCCCATTCAATTGGCTTTCTATTAATAAAAAGATTAGCCGAATATTAACCAACTGATTTAAGAGGGACAGCTAAAGAATTTCTCTAAGCATTCTGCTGCTTAGCTTTGCTGCCGCCTATTTACTCGTAATCTAGTTCATGGAGCTCAGGGAGGGATGGTGATCCAGGTTTGATAGTATTATCTTGTGGAGATATTAATTAGTTAATATAAGTAGCGCATTTCATCTTCATTTTACGTTTGAGGGCTGGCATCTCATCGATTTGCATATACTAATAAAGTGCTTCAATTTTATCGAAGCTAGTAATTAGAAGATTGTTGTTATAAAAAAATATCAGAGATATCTTCTCAAGTGAACTTATGAATTCAGGAAAAGTCATTTCGCTCCCTTGAGAAATATTGTTATTACTCAAGATGCTACTGCTTTCCTAAAGATGAATCAAAGATCTTTAATAAATCTGCTTTAGTGCCAGCTCATCAACCTATTCGTTATAAAGATTGAACTCGGTTGTAAAGAGCATATACATCTCCTCATTTACAAGAGATGGAGCTTTTTTAGATTTAAAATGGCTATTTTATTAGTTAGAATTATTGTTTACTAATAAAGCTAGGCTTTCTCCTTTTTTTCGCTTTGCTTTTGGATCTTACTATGATAAAATCTATTAAGTGTCATATAATAGCTTTGCGTAGTTATCAAAAATGAAGTGAAGATTTTTAGTCCTCTTTTCTCGGAAGTCAAGTACATTCTTGAACATGACCGAAGGCTTTAAATCTTCAAACACAAACTGCTCCTTATATTTTCCAGCTTCGTCTATTTTAGACTGCATTTCCTTCTTCAGTGCTTCAAGAAGAGCTGCTGTTTTTTCTTACTCTTTCTTTGCTTCTTCACTGACTCTTTTGGATACTAACTCTTTCATATCCTTCTCTACTTAGGCTCTAGCTTGAGCTTTTATCATCAGATCTTCTTCTTCCCTTTATTTCTGCTCTTCTTCTGATATTTGTGCAGTTTCTTTTTCTACATTGCTTTCAGTTACAGTATCTAAAACAACTTCAACTTAAGTTGGAGGACTTTTTGATATGTTCTTACTCTTTCTTTATTTTTCAATATCCTCAAGTATTTCCTTGACTTTAGCTTAGGCAATATCAATATTAGCTTTTTAATAGCTAAGAATAGTTTCATCGCTGAATTCCTCCTATGGTCTTGGAGATTTTTTGACAGATACTATTGAAGGCATGCATTTTGGTACTTCTTTTTTACGTAGTTGCTCTGTCTTTTCCTTGAGATAGCCGAAATGAAGAGAGAAATATCTAGAGTGATTCTTGAAAACAGTCTTTGCTAGAGTCATTTAAGCATTATAATGATCTTATCTTTTTTTGACGAACTCTTCCCTTGTGTCCTTGACATTCATCATGTCTGCTAAGTTAAACTCATAGCTTTCTAAATTATAGTTGTTCATTAAGAAAGTTTTCTTATCATAATACTTTTAAAACTCTTCGCCTTTGTCGCATATCATTCTTAGACTGGTAGCAATGTATTTCACTTCCTCTTCCTTATGTAATGCGCTTATCTCTAAAGACACACAGCCTACTATTGAATCAGCTTAACAAAGAGTATTCATCGAAGAAGAAATGTTAGAAGGTAAATTTAACAGCACTTATCCATCTGGAAGCTTCACACTTGCTTTGAAGACAACCATAACGCCGAATATATCATTGAGAATGGAACAGACCAGCTAAGGATGTAAATAGGCTCTGTTTTCTCCATCGAATGTTTCACTTCCTGGTGCATATAAATTAAGATTAAGGTTTCCACATGTGAACTCAGACTTCGAAGCAGCTGCTCCCCAAATATTGATACTGCGGATAGGGCTATTTTTACGTAATTCGTCATTTGCTCCAACAATTTCTGACATGAAAATGCTGACATTTTTTTGTTCGACTGCTGCTAGCTTGTCTGGTCCTAGACTTGAGAGTAATTCCAGAGACAAAGCGACTCTATACAGCTTCGTTACATCGCTATTTTCTTCGATTGCTTCTAAGATATTATTGTTTTCATCCAAGACAGGTCTTTAAGAGGCGAGAAGGTAATTAGAACTTTCTTTTTTGCTGAAAAGTAAATTGGTTGAGTTGAATCCACTTCCTATTAGTTTCGTGGAGTGGAGGATAAAGAAGTCAATCTCCTTGAGATAGCTTTGAGCAACATTTAGTTTCTGTCTGAAGACTAGATAAGTCACATTCAGGCAAATAAAGATACGAATATTCTTATTCCTAAGTGCTAACTCTGTCCTCAGCTAGACTAGACTCTCTATTATTTTCTGAAGGTTTGGAATCTTTTGTCCAGTGATGCTCGAAACAGCTGAAAGACTCACAAAGTGATTATTAATAGAGCTGAGATTAGATATTTTAGACTTCAACCCTTCGATATTGACTTCTGAGTCTTTATTTGCCTCTATTGTTTCAATCCTACAGCCAAAGTACTTCCATCCTAGCACATTGAAGTAGTTCTCGCTGGAGCTGATATAAATTAAAGGAGCCTTAGCATCAATGTTAGTATCATCCTTCCCTCCTGTCCATTTACCATTCTCGTAGTTTACTCTCAAAATGCGTCCTAGCCAAGAATAAGGAGACATTTCATGAGGACCACATTCCTCTATTTGATATATTTTATCACTCATACCGAAGAAGTCAAAAATCTATTTTTTGCTGAACTTATGGAGATTCATTGCTAAAGTACCATCAAAAGATGATGGTTGATGTCTTGATCCAATATGAGCTCTTAATTTTGTAACTGAATCTTCAATCGGAATGTAAGGACGCCCATTATTTGTGATGTCACAAGCTAAAGAACAAACTTCTCCAAATGGTGTATCTGCTCTTTCTGCAAATCCTACGACATTATTGACTACATCATCAATGCTTAAGCCTGAGCTTGTCATTGATACTTTTCCTATTTGATAAGACCTACTAGTCTAAACAGAATTACAATCCTTGAATTTTACACCTTTGTTTGTTAAGTGTTAGTTGTATGTAGGACAATATTGAAAATATCACTTTGCCTTCTATAATAAATCTTGTTTATTACTTAACCTTCCACCAACAAAATATTAGGTAACTGCAAAAAGGCAAAGGATAAAGAACCCTTTTTATTATTATCTATTTACTGAATATTTGTTCTTAATAAATCTGTTTTGGTTTTTGGATTGAATCTTAAGTTGGTTACAGTGCTAAAGATTTATCATGTTTACTTTAAAATAAGTTACATATTCCTTCAAAAAGGTTATAATTCAACCATTTTTTAAAATTGAGTTGAGATTTTAAAGTGAAAGGCTTTATCACAATTATCTGTTTGAAGGTAATAGAGATATTGAGAAGTTTTAGATTTGAAAATTAGATAAATCAGTCGATTTAGTAGTTTTCAAAGAACTAAAAGATAAACAAAAGAGATAGAATTTAAGAGAAAGAATAACTTAAATAGGCGGAAAACAAAAAGAATAGAAATAATAGAAGAGATGACTTCCATTTCAATCACTAACCTTGATAAGCAAATCGCATAGCTTTATTAATGCAAACATCTCTCAGAAGCAGAAGTCAAAGCTCTTTGCGAAAAAGTAGCTTCCATAAAACCACACTTTAACACCATTTTCTGCCTTATTATTATCTGATCTAACAAATAGTGTGTCTATAGGCAAAAGAGATTTTCGGGTAGGAATCTAATGTTTAACCAGTGAGAGCACCTGTGACTGTCTGCGGAGACATCCATGGTTAATTTAATGATTTGTTGGAGTTATTTAAAATCGGAGGACGACCCCCTGAGACAAACTATCTGTTTACTGGTGATTATGTTGACAGAGGTAAACATATTCAAATTTTTGTTGATTTTTGGAAAACATTTCGAGAGGGTAACGCTTAACATTTCTTAATAGGGTATAGCTCAGTGGAGAGTGTGAGTCTACTATTTGCGTTAAAAGTTCGCTTTCCAGATAGGATTACTCTCACAAGAGGAAACCATGAAAGCAGGACGACGACTTAAGTTTATGGTTTTTACGATGAATCAGTGCGTAAATACGGAAACGCTAATGTTTGGAAGTATTTCACAGAAGTGTTTGATTATCTACCTCTCACTGCTCTTGTTGAGAATAAGGTAACTAAGGTTTTACAATAAATTAACAAGTTCTTATTCGAATTGTAAAACCACAGATATTCTCTCTGCACGGAGGACTATCTCCATCCCTTGATACTCTCGACAACATCAGACAATTAGATAGAGTACAAGAAATTCCTCAAGAAGGGCCCATGTGCGACCTGCTTTGGTCTGACCCTGATAACATTAGCGGTATTTCCAATAAAGTTTATTAAAATTTGCACCTTAATGTATTTTATTATTTTAGGATGGAGACACTCGCCTAGAGGAGCAGGATTCATTTTCGGATAGGAAATATCAGAATAGTTTAATCACACAAACAATCTTACCAAAATTGCAAGGGCTCACTAGCTTGCAATGGAGGTATCTTTAATAGTATTATTGCTACTTTCATTAACAATGAGTTATTTTTCAAGGGATACTTAGAGACACATGATAAGAATGTGGTGACTATCTTTTCAGCTCCTAATTACTGCTATCGTTGTGGCAACTTAGCAGCAGTCATGGAAGTAGATGAACATATGCGCACAACATTGTAATGCTATTGCAAAATTAATAAAATAAATTCTTAATATTATTTTTCTTTATGAAAACAGGCTTCAATTCGATCAGTCTCCTCAGCAAGAAATTGATACAATTGAGAAGAAAAGAGTGCCTGACTATTTTCTTTGATAGCATTAACAATGTTTATATTTTAAACTTTAACATTTCACAGACAATTATTCAGATTAATTACCCTCATCATCAAAATTAATAGAAATATTTTCTGATAACATGTTATCAAAAAGAAAGCTTGAAAGCACACCAACATAATATTTTTCTTTAACCAATTATCATTAATTGTTATGTAAGTCCAAACATGTAAAATACAATCATTGAATAGATTGTTCAATTGCTTGCAGGCAAATCGAATCTGCAAATTTGTAAAAAGGGGACTATTCTCCAAGAAGCTCCTTGATACATTCCATGATTTTATTATAAAATTCAAATGCTCCTTCAGTGTTGCCTTAGCTACCTTGCTATTGAAGGATGGAACCCATTGTGCGAATACACTTAGATGTTTCATTTTCTTCCAAGCCTTTTTCTTTGATTAGAGCCAAGGCTTGTTTGAGAGACTCTAGTGTTTCTTAGTAAAGATTCTAGTGGAGTTCTGTTTCTGCAATGCTAATGTACTATTAAATGATTTTTTTATGTTTTTCTCCGAGTTCTAGCTTCATTCTCTCTAGCCCTTCTTTTTTGTACTTTAAGCTTTCTTCATATAGACTGCATTAATCTAAGCAATAGCTAAGGCAATAAACGAAAGAAATTGTAGTTAGTAAAAAACATGATTTCAAATGACAATACCTGAAATTCAAGAGACACTAAAGATACTGGTGATTTGAATCTTGGGCGATATTCTTTGCTCTGATTTCAAGGACACGTCGTTAATAAGGTAGACCTTCTGGATAACTTTTATTTTCTTCAAGCTAAAACGCTATTTTCTCAAGGAATCTTGCAAGTTGAAGAGAATCTTATCCAAAGACTTTATCATACCCGTCAATAACTTTGGATTGATACTCTGAGGCTTCCTCTTATTTTTATTGCACCAGAAGAAGGACTGATTCCAAACAATACAGTTAAATAATGTTTGACTAACTCAATCTTACTGACAAGAGCTTCAAGAGAAGAGAGAGTTATGCCGTTATCTGCTCCATACAGCTCTTCTCTTATTTTCAGTGCTAATTTGTGGATGTCTTTCAACACAAATTCAATGTAAGGTCATATAATATTTAATGCTGCTTACCTGTTGCTTGCTAGAACTGATTCGAGTAAGTTAAGGTGTTTGCTTGTTCTGTGTATGTATCTGCTATGATAGGGTGATTCTCTCCAAAGTATTTTTTTCTATTTATCAGAATCAATATTAATCATAATCTTCTGATTACTTATTTCCCTACCTGATTTCCATCGCTTAGATAAGATAATTCATCGATTCGTCAAAGTTCTTGGCATTTCGAAGGGTGTAAGAAGCATTAACCAGATAATCTGCTAGAATAGGGTGATTGTCTCCATAAATATTTTTAATGATCTCAATACTTTTCAGATTGAGTTGGAGTGCTTCCTTTAGTTAGCCTTTCATGATGAACAAATCAGCTGTTTCCGAATAAGCTTCACAAATCTAAAGCGATTCTTCTCCGTATGTTTCTTTGGAAAATTCAACAGCTTAGCTGATAAGGGAATATGCTTCGTTGAGTTTCTTTGCTAGCATAAGGGTCCTTGCTTGGCTTAATATTAGTTTTCCAAAGCACACTTCGGTTTGCTCTTTCTCGTTGAGCAACTAGAAATCTTTCATTACCTAACAATTAATATTAATAGTTCTGCCTTTTGAAATTCAATAAAACAATGTGTCTGTACCCTTTCATAGATGTCAAGAGATTAAGCAAACTTTGCTTGCTTTTATAGGCTTTCTGCGATGAAAAGGAGAGTCAGCACAGTGCTAGGATGATTTCCAAGTAAACTCTTTCTTACAACATAGGCTTCAACTAAAAGCTCAAAGCCAACACCTGAGCGGGAATTAAGGGATTCAGCTTAGGCTAAGTTAATCAGACAGTTGGCATAAATAGGATGATCCTTTCCTATTAAAGTCTTGCAAGTTTCGAGTGCAAATTGAACAGTTTATTAAAAAGGCTTGATTTATCCATTCCATTTATAGATTATTCCTTTCAGAAGGAGAAGACTTGTAAAAATATACTTTTCATTATCAGAAATGTCTTTAATTTCTGGTAAAACATAAGAATCAGCTGAATCGTTTTAGATTTATTTAATGACGGAATCAAATAAGCTCTTAGTTAAATTGGATTTTTCCTTATTGTTTTATAGTAGCTCCTAGATTTATTCAAGTATTTCCTTTAAAGTTCCTTGCTTTTCATGGGCAAGTAGTGGAAAGAGAAGGTAATTATCACTGCCAATTGTATTGACCATATAACTAGCTTTATCGTTGAGTTGATGACTCTATTCGAAAAGAATCTTTTCGTGAATGTCAGAAAGCATACTTTATTGTAAGGCTTCTTTGATGGTATTCTCATGAACAGACAAAGAAAACTGTTCTGTATCCTTGATTGATTCACTTGGTTTCTCTGTAGATCTATCGATCTCTCCGATAACTAGATCTAAATCATTGACAACTTTATCTACTAGAATCATCTTTAGGATGGCTTTGAGAGTTTATCCAACTTCATCTTCAGATAATTCAGATACGAATTAAGTAATGTTTTCATATTTTAGTAATTCTTGATTTCCATTGGCAATAAGATACTAAATTGTTCTGCCTAGCATAAATAACTCATTTTGTGCTCTCTCGTGATCTGCAATAGGTTCTTAGTTTCTCAGTCTCTCAATAAACTATTTATCTGTAAAGGATCTAGTATATCCTAGAGGATACTTACTTCCATCACTTAAGCTCTATTGATTGACTTTGAATTCAACTGAATATTCTCTAGCACTATTCTGTAAAACAAAATTCTATGAAATACAAGCAATGATAAAGTAACATTTTACAGCTTTTAGGAATGTGACAATGGTGGCTGGTTTAATGTCAGAAAGAAAGAATTTGAGCTCATGGAGTTATTTCAACTTAAAAAGCAGAGATCTTAAGATAAAAAGAAGCTCTGGAGTTGACCATTTAATACCTTTTGCTGCCTTTGCTTCCGTAAGCTATTTCAGCGTGCTAATTCCTTGATAGAATATGATAGATTAAGTTGGTTTATTAATTTCTAATATTCCTGGAATGATTGACTCTGATTTGGACAGAATAGCTTATCTCGCTGAGGCTTCATTCTAAAACTCTTGTTTCTTGCAGTTATTGAACTTAACATTTACAATATTTTTTTTGTCGTCTTTGTCATAGAATAGCTATTCTGTGTAGATGTAGCGCGCGTTTTAAGAGATAAATACATATCGCTAAGTATTGAGGACATTGATCTAATGCTAGAAATACTTTTTCAGGATTTCTGCTGCTTTCAATTCTTCTTGTTTTCTTTTTTTCACTTCTTCAGATGATTCTCCATTTTTACCAATAATAGACTGACTTAGATCTTCAAAGATGCTATCAAAATCTTCAATGGGTACAGTTTGTTGCTGCTGTTGTTGTTGCTGTTGTTTTTAATTTTGATTCGTATTTTCCTTTTTCTCTTCTTTTGAAGTAGGATTCTCTTTTGATTTGAGGATAATTTGCACATCTTCCCTTTGAAGGAGCTCTTATAATTTTTAGATAAAGACTTAATAGGAGGGATTATCCATTGCTGACAAGAACTCGATTGCTTTCTGATATAATACCATAAGAGTATCTATTGCACTCAAGGTAATTGTTTCACTAAGCTCTGATTCTAGAATTGATATGTTCTATAAGATCTGCTCTAAATCCATGTTTTCATAATTTTTTATGGTGACTTCATCTTCAGATATTTCTTTTTTTGTTGCTTACATCAGTTTTGCAACCTGATCTAATCTTTCAGTTAACACTGATAACAATTTCTAATCTTATTCGACCTCAAATTCAGCACTTCTTGTCTAATTTATTAACATATTTATCAATTCATCATGAATCAAAATCAAAAAGAAAGTTACCTTCTTTTTTGGAAGTTGCCATTTGAGAATAATTCTCTTATCTTTAGCTTTTGGAGTCTATCCAAAGGATAATAGATCCTTAAGATCTTCGACTTTAACTAGCTAAGCTGTCTTATTGGAGTTTTTTATGAGTTCAAACTCAAGCAAGCGAGATTGTGTCACAGAGATTATTCTAAAAATAAACATATTATTTGTTTCTTTTTTTCATTGAATTAAAAGTAAAATACTTTTGGTTAGCCTTCTTCTTCGAAATGATCTCTTATGCCGCGAAGAGTTCACAGCTTGACAGATTTAAAAAGTATTCCATGTCGTATTCTTCTCCAATCAAATATTGGCCTTCTGACATGAGAAAATCGTAATCTTTGAGTCTTCTTGTTACTACTTTCTTCAAATTGAACAAAATATTATTTCAATGTTTTGTAAATGCTATTATTTTTACAAGGTAATTGATGATTTCATTCAGAACTAGAGGAAGACTAATTGAAGAATTCCATTTAACATTTTTCATTACTGACCCGAAGAAGTCTCTTCCATCAGCCATTGTTGGATAGCAAAACTATTCAAGAAATAAATGATTGATTATTTTTGAATGGATTCACATCTTTGTTTAGATAATATTTATTTAGAAATTTATTTTGCTATTCTTTAAGCCTACTCATTTTTATTTTATTTTAAATATCATTTGAGAGATTGTGAACAATCTTAAAGGGCATTTTGTTATTTTTGTTGTATTTTATATTTTTACAGTATTTTAAAATAAGATTCGAGGGTTGTCATAAGGATAGTCTGGAGTTAAAATAAGATCGAGGACCACATCTCCTTTGAACCGTTTAAACTCTATTTTGTGAACCTTCAGACAGTTTGCAGTGAGTTTCATCTGTTTCAAAAATATGTAAATAAAATAGCTTCCCTTTATTAAGATGTACAGTGATGCGAAGTCCAACTCCAAGTTCTGATATTTGAACCGCAATGTCGTCAGTACCAAGTGTACTTATATCTTCTAGATCTATTACATATCGACAATTAATAGTAAAAATAGTCAGTATTTGAGTTACCATGTATGACTTTGTTTATCTTCTTTTCATCTTGGAAGATTCTCTCAAGCACATCTTCTAAATTTTCCACTTCTGACATACCTTTGATTCTGTCTCTTTTTTTTATTTTCTGTAGTTATTCTGCTCAAAAATTTAAGAATGCTTTGAAATTCTATCCAATCTCAAAAGAGGGAGGAATGTGATTTAGGAATAGATATTATTAGGTTTACTACCTGATTTACACTCAAGAACCTTTCTAAATAAATATAATAACTAAAAAAGAGTATTTTATTCTGCGTAAAAGAAAACTAATTCAACGAAAACATAAATTTGCTTAAAAATATATTATTTTCTAATAATAATAAATGTTACATGAAGTCTATTGCTATTTTTAATACAAAGAAAAAAAATAATTGTCTTAGATAACTTAAATAAATACAATTTTTAAAAAGAGATGTTATTTAATTATCCTAGCAACAAGTTAAACAAGGATCAAATAATAAGGGAGAGGGAAAATAACAAGTTAATGTTCTTAACACTGCTTCAAATGAGCTTACCAATTTAAAAATACGTAAATTGATTGCTTTGAGAAAAATTAGAAGGACTCATCTATTTAAATCCACGTTCTTCGTAATTAAGGGATCAAATTTAGAAAGGAGGTTGAAAAGAATAAGAGAAAGATCAAATCTAGAAACATTGATTGTTATTGAAATAGAAAAGGAGAAGAAACTAAGAGATGGCAGAGGCATTCGAAAAATTCAAGAAGTTTGATTTCTCATAGAGCAATGAATGGCAAAGGTACTACGATGATCTCTTGCCAATCCCAAACTACACTTAAGTTGAGAAGTTCAAGCGTAAGTGGTATAAAAAGACCATCGATCCCTCTTTTGATGTAGAATTCAAGGAAAGTGATGCATAAGAGCAATAATAGTAGGGATAATAAATGCCTGCAGCCACACCATATAAAAACCCAACTCTGTATTTTGTTGAAAATGTTCTAAAGGCTCTTGTTTTCCCCTGTTCAATCTTCGTTGACCCACTCTTTGTCAAAATCATGATCGTCTTTGCTTCTATCTTTGCTGTTATCAGAAACAAAGGAATGATCAAATTCTCAAAAGACTACCTGATTCTTGCAGTTTCTAGTGAGTTTTTCCACAACATTGTTTTCACTATTGGCATGCCCCATGGTAGAAATTCAATTCTTTATTACCTTCCTATCTACATCTAATTCTTAAGTGGACTCTGTGAATTCTTTTCCACACAGCCTTCTGCTGGGGCACTTCTTTCACGCTTTGAGCCTGCTCAGAAATTAATTAGTTATGTAAAGGCGAATAGATAATTCCTTATCATCACCAAGAATAAACTTGAAATCTATCTCTTCTTCTACACAATCGTTGGAGCATTCTTTGGAGCCACTTCATTCATCAACATATTTCTTATGTATTAATTCCTTTCCATCAAGGACAAGATGATCCCTTCTATGAGATAGGCACAATACGAGTTCAAGGCTCAAATTGTCTCTGCAGCTCCAGGACCTCTAAAGCCAATAGCTCAAAAGTTCGTGTTATATTATGAGAAGCTTCTTAACCTCATGACTCCGAAATAATGAATTTCAAATATACTCTATGTTTTTAGTTCTAAAATCCTCCATATTTTGTACAAAACATTTAAGGTATCAATCATTTTAACTCCAAGGACATTAATAAGAAAATATTGTTAAGTAGATTCTCATTTTTCATTAATGATCTTTCTCAAAGAAGAGAAATTTATAGTTTTGACAACTCTCTTTTCAAAGATTAATTCTCTTTGTGTTTTCTTCGGAAGTATTAATATGATGAACTGATGAATTAGAAATTAACATAAATCTAAATATCTTATTGAATAGAAGTTATAGTTAATAATGATTGATTTTTAAATTATATTAAATCACTTTATGATATTTGTTTTTCATTGTAGAAAAGATAATTAACATTATTAGATACATTTTTATGAAGACCGCAGTAGCTTTTGATTGAATATGTTGATTAAAAATTGATAAGAACATTACTTGCGTTTCTCTGTAACATTTAAAAGCTTGAACGTTTTTCAATTTAAATATGGGCTGATTTTTTTATTTTTCAATCTGCGTTAGGTAATTGAACAGCTGTTTTAATTGCAGTTTATGACATATTATGAATTAAAATTAAAAGAGAAGCTGCATCGCCACTAGAACTCCTCGAATCAATGGAAACTAGTTGAAGATGGGAGAAATTAAAGCAAGAACTGCAATACGTTAGTGTGAGTGACGTTAATCATTTGCAGTTAGTGACGGAGAATAGAATTTATTGTTAAAACCAGTTGCTCTTATTTGGGGAGATCAAGAAAACTAAACAACATAATTAATAACAAAATCCTAAAAATTACTAAACTGATAAACTAATTTTCTTAATGGAAAACCTTAAATAAACTTAAGAAGATATCATTGCTTAAATGAAGATCCACTTGTAGAAGAAGTGCTGTTCTCGCTCAAGTGAAGAGTTTCTCGATTTAAATCCAACTGAACCTGGAATTGCTTTTTCTGATGGGTATTTCACCTATTAAAGTGACTGTCCAGAAGCTAGAATTCTTAATGTTCGAATGAAATAAGTTCTAAGTAAAATGGAAAATTCTGTCTTCCATAGCCACTGTAGTTATTGATAAGATATTTTTATCTAGTATCCATCCTTGTAGTCCAAGGATATATGAACTGTTAATTTATATCAAGAATTGTATATTTCGTACTTTATTTTAAAAAAATATATTAAGTAGATAAAACAATATGAATTCTAATACTAAATCAAATACCTTTTTTAAAAACCATAACTTTTCTATGTTTGAATTTATTAAATTATTTCTCTCTTTTTTTTAATTTTAAATTGCTTATCTCGAGTCAGTTTTTTGAAATATGTTTATGAGGGCTATGAGGGCGATGGTTTTCTCGTTTTTTTTAACTTGTTCTAGCAGAGATATTTTTTCTCTTACTTATTTTGTTTTATGCTTCAAAATAATAAATGAAAATTAATTCGTTTTTTTTGCATTTTCAGGAGATATTCAATTCAATAATTATTTCCCTCTGTTTTTCCCCTTATTTTTTGAATTCTTTCTCGTTTAGGATGCCTAATAAAGTTGTATTAGTGAAAATTATTTAAAGAAAGAACCAAGTGCATCACTTTGCTGCAATAGCTCCTAAAAACATAAAAACTAGAACAATAAGAACTACTTGCCAATACTCATAGCCTGTTTATTTTTTGGCTGCAATCTTATGAGCGTTCTAGATCTAGTTCCATTTTTCTCTTTCTTGGTTAGTGGCTTTGATTTCCTAGTCTAACTATTGAAAGTTTTTTTCATATTCATGCACTTTTTAGATAAGTCTCTCATATTCAGATTTATATATTTTTTCTTTGTCTACAGTTCCAACTTTGCTTCTTGTAAACTAAGGGCTCATTAGATTCTTTCCTGAAGAAACAGAAATACTTCCCATCTAGAGTTAACTTAACTTATTTTCTGTAAAGCTATTATGAGATAGTCCACTTTTGAATGCATCTCTCTATAAAAGATGTGCAGATGAATCATATTATTAGAATTAGATGTTCTCAGAGCCTTACCCTCTGACGCTGCTCCTGAATTTATTTGTGTCAATTACTTCATCTTCAAGTAAGATATGTAAAATTATTTTTTGCTATGAATTATCTTTGGCTGATCGGAAGAATGATTCATCCACTTTGCCTGAACTTGGCTGTTCGCCTTAATATTCCACTGCTATGAATTGAAACTTATCAGATTCTATACTATGAAGTTTGTGGTTGTTGCGAGTAAACGAAATGATTGATTATTGGCCTGGAGAAAGAAAAATCGAAGAAGGCTGAACGATATACTGAGATGGATTATTAGATTTAATTTTAACTGCAACAGTCTTTCCATTTATGTTCACTAATGATACGTTTCCTCTCCAATTGTTATCTGAATTAGCTCTCTTTAGGCTTAGGTAGTTCTCATTTACTCTAATAAGTCGTGGGCCATCCATTTAAGCAAACTTCTTTAATGTGTGTCAATTTGTTTTCTCGCTAATAAATTAATTAGATTATTATTAAAAACAGAAGCAATGTAGAGCTATCTTTTAGTTTCGCAACGTTTTTCACTAAAAAAAGCACACAAAAACATCAAATGAATATGAAATATTTTTATTATTTTTGGTTATTTCTTTCATTTTTTAATTCAATTTTCTATTTCCATAAAAGCTATTCTCATGCTTGAATATCTGGCAATCACAAATAGACTAAATTGTCTTTTTGGAATCATAAGATATTTATTAGCTTTTCCCTGAGGATAATCAAAAAGATAAAAGAATAACATTTTGCACAAAACCAGAGGAGATGATTGTAAATTAAGCGTTCTTGGATGAGCTAAAGACTGTTGAACAGCTCGATCTTGAAGGTAAAAACTGTTCAAACTGCCATATTTGATCTGAAGTTATTTCTGCGAAGGGTTTGAAAGGACGTTGAATTACACAGTGAGTTATATTGCAAAGAGTGATACGACAACTCGTCTTAATGGTGAGCAAAACTGCACGTCCTTTTGATTCTAATAATTAATTTGCAAAAAGAAATTTTGGAGATTGAGGAAGAAGATGCGAATGAACTCCTAAGAGTTTTCTTAAGATTAGTCTCATTCTTTGCGAAATTCAATGCAGGAGAAAGAGAGTTCAAAGCTCATCTTGAAATGGTTAACTTGACTCCAGAGCAAAAACAACTTTTCACTTACGTACATCTTGCCATTATTTCTCTCTCTCTCTCTCATTGTTACTTTCTTAGAAAATGAAAGAAAACGAAAAGCATTTAAGAAAAACTCTTGGATTACTGGAGAGGGACAATGAACCAGAATACTCAAATCTAAAATGGCGATTCGACCTTTAGGTTAATTTTTAATCTTTGCTTAAAACTAATTGAAATAAATAACATCGTGTTATATTTTCTTTACTACTTTATTCATAAAGGTGGCCTCTCGTTGCAATGAAGAAGAAACGAAACCTAAAATTCTTTTGGAGCTTGATCTTCTTACAAGTAAATTTGGATTCAGATTTAACAGTTTATTGATAAACTATTAAGATGGAAAAGTCGAAGGAAATTTGATAGAGACTGATTATGCTGGATTAAAGCATCTGCATGAAGAACTCAGCGCGGCTCTCAAGCTTCACAATTCGCTTTAGCAGAAAAAAATACAAAAGAAGTTTATATGAAATATGAGTAGTATCATCATTTTATTTTTGAAATTCATTATCATCCAATCAACATGCTTTCATTATTTGGAAAAATAAAAATAAATTTATTGATTATTATTGAGAATAATAAACAAACTTACAGTAGTAGATATTGAAAAGCTAGAGATAAGGATCTTTTTTTTCATCTCATACTCAACGGTTCTATCTATGAGAATGATTTAATATTATGTGCATAATGATTTTTTATATTTCATTTTCAATTGATAAATACAATTTAATTGCTTAGGAGAGCATTAAATTAAGAAACTACTCACAAAAAAATAAATAATTTCCTACTTTTCAGTTTTCTCTCATATCCTTTAATTTTGTTTGCTTCTTCCTTCTAATCTCCAATCATTGACTCTTAAAACCTGCCTTGCCTGATAAAGTACTACTCTTTTCTTTTTTTTGAAATATATTTCAGTTAAGAAAAAAGTTCTTTTATTTTTTTTTTGTAAATTTGTTCATTTATTTTTCCATTTGAAACCTCATTTAAACCACTTGCCATCTTTTTTCTCATCAAATAATTAACCTTTCCCATCTTATTTTAAATAAAATCTTTTTTGTTTTGTTATTATCAGCTGATATTCCCTTTCATTACCTCCAAATATCTGAAATTAAAGAGTCTTTAATACTTATTTCTAAACGATCTATTGAAACATAAAAAATGAGATATGTTAAAATCAAGTGATCAGAAGAAAATTCATAAGATTTCATGAATCAAACTAGAATTCCTAACTGAAAAATAGGTATTTGACTTCTTTTTCCTACAAGAAAAAATAATGCAAAATTAGATATTCAAAAATTTTATTTTGGGATATGAATGAAAAAAGTAATATATTTATTTTCAAAATTCAAATGTGTTAGGTATTTTTTTATTTAATTTAATTTTGTTTGATTTGATTTGATTTGAATTTTATTTGAATTAATTTTTATTGAAATAATCTTAAGATCAAGCGAATTCAAGAACATTTGCATAATAACTTCTCATTGCAATCAAAGAAAGGGAGCTTCTAAGCTTTAATTATGCTCTAAATCAATAAATAATTGATTTTCTTCGAGCTTTGCAATAAGGAAAATAGATCTTTTTTAAAATTGTTTCAAAATGATATCAAGCTTTTTAACATGTTTTAAGAGGGATGAGGAATCGATTCAGTCTTGATAAAGCTCTCTTCATTCCCTGTAGAAGAGACTTTTTCTAAGAAAGAATGATTGGAAGCGGGCTTAAAAATTAATTTTTTTACTTCATCAGCTGGAAAAGCTATGAATTGCTTGATAATATCATTTAATTAATTTGATTGTTTTCCTTCTTTTCTAAAAATGTTTACGATTGTTTTTATTTGAATTAATTATATCAAATTTAGTGGGGCGAAAACATCATTAAGGCAAACAACATCATTCTGCAGTGACGCTTAATTAAAGAATAAAATTTCCCTCGCAATTTCCCGAATTATTATTAATTAATTTATTGAAAGAACAATAAAAAAAATCTGAAGATACCTCTCTTGCAACTAAGCACAATCAACAGTTTTTAAAATCTATCCTTCCCAGAGCGTTGCTTGTTCGAGCGAATAGATATTTTCACTTGGAAACAGACATGCGGACTAAAATCGCTTAGCGAGCTGCCTATCCATGTGTATTCAAATATCTAACGGATCGCAAATTACTCGCTCGAAGCAAACAACCTCTTACGGACTGCGCAAAAAAGGAATATCTAACTCAAGAAATTACGCATGTTTGTCCTAGCTATTTGCGCTTCATTCTTTCAAAAACCTAATTCATACATATTGTTATCAACTCCATATTCAACTAAAGCATATCCTAAATCATAACTTTCAAAATACATATCTCTCAAATTGTTTTAAAATTTATGTGCCAAAAGAGAATAAAATAAATACAAATCAATATTATTGAATCCTACAAATGAATGAATGAACGTATTAAATAAGACCTGTGATGTTTTATTTTTAAGTAATTAATTTAGAAACAGCCAGACTTTTAATTTATTTTTGTACAATTAAGAAAGAGATGAGTAGATTGTAAAGTCTATGCTCTCTTTAATTCCCAAAATTTATTTAATAATTCTAAACTTTGATTAAAACGAGAAATGAAAAGTTAGAGTGTCTCTCTCTCCGCGCAGAGCTTATTGCGCTTTTAAAAGTTTTTGTTTCAAAAGGATGTGAAATTTCTGAATATGCTGGGAAAGTTAGATCCTCCTGTGCAAAGCTATGCTCTCACTTATCTCAAAAGGCATTGGTATCGTTTGAACATCGATCCTGAATTTGACCCTGATTTTGATGGATATATTACTCAAGTTAATAAAGTTCTGTCTGAGAAAAGTCTTAATGCAGTTTCGAAGAGAAAATCACTTCACCAAGAATATCTCAGGGAACAGAATAAGAAAATAGCTACGGACTTAGCTTCTATTTTCAAATTACTCTTCTTAATAGCAGTGATATACTCTAAGACTCTTTCTTTTCTTATTGCCTTAGCTGTTTCTATTCTCACTGTCTATTCAAATGCTAAGCAACCTCTCAAATTTTCTCGTGCTTGCTTGAGAAAAATATCTTAAGATTAATTCTTTCATGCCATTCTTTACATATTGCCTCTTATCATCTACAGAGAATTTATTGGCTCGATATTTTTAGTTCCGCTTTTACTTCTTTTCTTCCTTCGAATTAGTGAACGACTCGCAACGGAAAAAAAATTCTAACAAATTAGTAAGTGGATACCTGCACCTGAAACTCTTATCATTTAGAAAACATCAATGGAATTCGGTCTCTTCCTTCTCCTCGTATTTCATTTGATATTTTCAGGTGGAAACATTTTTTTGGTTATCTCTTATCTTCTTTATCTTCGCATAAAATACCTAATATGCTCATACTCTAGAGGAATATTTAAATTTCTGGATGTATTCTCAACAAACTTAGCAAATAAACACGGCATTACTTCCTTCATTAAATACGTCAATAGCCCTATTAAGAATCTGTTATTAAAAATGAGCCCTATTGAAGCTAAAAAAAAGAATAGTTGATCATTCGAGAAACATTTACAAGAATTAATTTGAAAATAATAACATTTGTAGGATAAATAAAATGTATTCTTCATTTCATATGAATTTGTCAACCTAGTCCGATTTGACGTTTGAACAATAATTTTTTTATCTTAAAAATTTCATTGAATTCTAATTCTCTCATTAGGAATTGCCCTTTTCATTTTTTTTTTCATTAGAAATACTGCTAATTAATGATAAGTTTAGTGAATTGGATTTTAATATGTTGAAGAAAATGAATTCAGTTCAATATTTGTTAAAAAAGGCTCACGACATTTATTAGTAGTTAGATAAAAAATACAAATCAATCTAAAATATTGCTCTAAAGAAATTGAAGCAAACAGCATGAGAGCGGGAAATTTAGATAAAATAAATACAAAGAGACAAACAAGCAAAGGAAGAAGAGATAAAAAAAGAAGCACAAAATCCAAAATAAAATGAATTAATTCAAGGAGATACCTAACCAGAATTACATTGTACTTAAAGACTAAGATGATCTTGTAGTTTATTAATTTGTTTAAAGGAACTACGCTTTGCCAATAAGAACGCAAGAGAACTTAGTTAAGATGAAGCATTGATCAAATATAAGCGCAATGTACATTTAGTTTAAAATTCAATATTTATTATGATTTTCTTACTATTGGAATTATCTTAGAACTATATCCTTGGTAGGATATTTAGTTATGAAATCGAATAAGAGGATGGAGCTAATGCCCTCGGATTTGATTCCAATTCAGTTGAAGCTACTGAAGGTATAAAATGCTAATGACTTCAGATAATTTATGTTTCTTTTCTTTTCAAGAATAAGTTGAACTTGTAATGGCATAACTTGATGAAATAAGAGCACGCCACAAAGACACAGTAGAAGATTTCAAAAAGAAGCAACTAGAGTTTAAAAATATCTTAGAACAGTAATGAAAAATGAATGATATGCAGGTAATAATTAAAAAAATAATGAAATAGGGCAAGACATATCAAAGAGAATGAGGGATTAGAGAAATTCCTTGAAGAAATGATGGAGAAATAACTTCTGACAGTGGATCATCCTTTTTTCAAGAAACTCTCTCCGTTTTTCCTTTCTGGAGACAAAGCATTAGTTAAGGAAGTCACTCTTCCAGATCATAAAAGTGCATACATCGAACAACCAGATGAAAAAACATTTGCTGTCTTCGATTCTACAGGGCTTCCAAGCAGCGCTACTTCTAGTTGAATATTTATTTTTTCATTGTATGAATAAAATCTAATTACTAGACTTCTCAGAAACTAGATTGCTAGGGCGATTATTTTGGGAAATACTTAATAATTATTTGATAAGAAGCTCATTTTCAAGGCGTTTAGTCTCACGAAAAAACAGTTCGTGGTTTTTATCCGTTTAAAAGAAATCAGTGTCTTAAAGCCAAGTATATTTTTTGTCTTAAGAGTTAATGAGACCTTGTTATTGAGAACCTTTATTGAGAAACACTAAACTCTCTGGGAATGTTGTTGGCTTTAAGTAAGGACTAAAGAAAATACCAAATAAGTTTAAAAATATTTTTGTAGTATTTTACTTTTGATATTCAACGAGTTCGCGATCGTATGTCTTAGAATCGGCGATATGTATCTTTATCTTTCCCATTATGTCAATAAGGAAGCACTTTATTAGATGGAAACAATCAATATGTGTTAAGGAAACAGTTAAGAATTACTTTTGTTTCATTTTAGGAAGAAATCTGTGATCCCTCAATAACTTTTTTTGCATTGGAGTAGCTGTTGAATTCTAAGACACATATGTGATTTGGTCTTTGAGTCTATGTGAGAAGCGACAAATCTTCAAAGTAGAACATCTGCTTAACTTCTGTTTTAATGTGATATTATTAAAACTCAATATGCAGCAATTGATGGTTGCTTACTTTTACTCTTTGGAAATATGCGTGCTATGTGAGCAGAAAGAATGGGCTCTTTTGAGTAATTATACATGAGAATGAATCGAAGATATACTTTCCCTGTTGGGACAAGTTATTTGTTAAGAGTGCTAACTAGATTCTCGTAGGATTTAATATCTCCAAAATAGTTCTCCTTTTCAATTAGCAGGAGATCAAGAGCCATTTGAGTCTTGCCTTGCTTATGATACACAGTAGCGAGATCTTTAATGGCACTGTCTCTCTTTTGGTTTACTTTCAGACATTTATTGTAAAAGTAAACTGCTCCGTCTAAATCTTAATCATAAAGCTCGCATCTTTTTGCTTCTTAGTAGTAATTTATATCATCATTTTGGCATTCTGTAGGCAATCCTCTATGAAAACCATACTCATTTACAGATTATTCTTCGAATTAACTAGATTTAAGATCTATCATGGTCTGAGAGTGTTATCCTTGGTCTTGAACCCATGCATGTTTCCCTCTTTACCCAAAATACTACTCGTTTTGTGATTTCACAGAAGAAGCACAGTATTATTCTTGCTACACTTTGTTGACTGAATTACATTCTGTTAAGATTTTGGATCCAGCTTCATAGTTATTACAAGAAAATAACTGCATACAAGCTTCTCCCTTGAGGTTGATTGATTGGTTAAGTATATCTTTAAACATTTTTTGTTTCTGATTTATTTGTTTTTGCGGCTTTTATTAAATTGCAGTTGTTGAGATTCTCTTTTTAATACTCAAGCTACACCAATCGTATCTTATTTAGACTCATTTGATACTTTGATTTTTCAATTAGTATGATACTTGATTAATTCCTGATGAAATTAATAAAGATTCGATATCTTCGTCGAAGACCCAGCTTAGCTTAGTTTTAAAGCTTTGCTGATTAAGAAGAAGAAAAGAATTCAAACAAAAAAGATAATTGAGTGATGTAATTTTGCTTTTTTTTAAAACTTTTTCTATTGTTTCCATAAAATTCAATCATTTTTAATAGGAATCCTTTAATCTTCTTTGTAATATGTGAAAGAAATCATTTTTTACATTAGTAGTAAAGCAATATTGTTATTAAAATGAAAGAAATTGATCACATATTAAATGAAAGGATTAATTGTTTTGTGACTTGATACTATTATGTATTTTTATTTTTTAATTTCACGTTGATGAAAATCGAATTGATTTGTA
>Ga0302285_10000185_pt1 | contig 36885 bp, 20 predicted proteins | sample III_Fen_E2_2_FD_200455 | JGI IMG/M metagenome (GOLD analysis project Ga0302285, IMG submission 200455) | Peat permafrost microbial communities from Stordalen Mire near Abisko, Sweden - III_Fen_E2_2 | ecosystem: Environmental > Terrestrial > Soil > Wetlands > Permafrost | place: Sweden: Abisko... | reverse complement strand
TTGTGAACTTTTCGAAGGAATATCAGATGCTGATATGCAGACTTTTTACAAAGTAGTAGAGCATATAAAAGCTAAGTCAGATCAGTTGTGTTTAATTTCGAAAATATAAGTGATGTTGTCAATCATTGGATAAAATGGAGAAGAAATAATTGTAATAAAATAGTATTAAGTTTAAAGGTATAGTGTATGAAGTCTAGAAAAATTTTAGTTGGAGGTATGGCAATCCTATTGTGCATTACTTCGTGTAAGAACAAGCAAGCCGAGGCAAAGCAGGCTGATCAGGTAAAAGCTTTTCCTATTACCACTTTGGCAGTTCAGGATGTGGAATTGCAAGCAAGTTATCCGGCAGTGCTTAAAGGGCAGCAAGATATTGATATAAAAGCTCGAGTTGAGGGATATATTGATGCTGTATTGGTAGATGAAGGTGCGACGGTGAGAAAGGGACAAGCTTTGTTTAAAATTAATTCACCTGCATCAGTTCAAGCAATTGAAAATGCGAAGTCCAATTATAATACAGCTAAACTTGATGTGGAACGTATTCGTCCATTGGCCGAAAAAGGAATTCTTAGTCAGGTAAAACTTTCAGCATACGAAAACGTACTTGGTTCTGCAAAGGCTACACTTGATCAGGCAAAGGCAGCATTAGCCTGGACCACCGTTACAAGTCCGGTAGATGGGGTAGTTGGTGCAATTGCTTTCCGTCAGGGAAGTTTGGCGACTAATACTACTGTATTGACCACAGTCTCGAATATATCCAAAGTGATCGCCTATTTCTCGGTGAATGAAAAGGAATTGTTGTTATTACTGAAGGAGTTCAAAGGTACTACCCAGGCCGAAAAGATTAAAAATATGCCTGCAGTGAAGCTGTTGCTTTCTGATGGCACCGAATATGAAGAATCCGGACGAATTGAAACTATTTCGGGTATAGTGGATGCAACTTCGGGCTCAGTAAGCTTTCGGGCTTTGTTTCCAAACAAGCATAGTTTGTTGCGCAGTGGTTCAAGTGCTAAGGTTATTATTCCCAGCGAACACAAAGGAGCGATCGTAATTCCTCAAAAAGCTACATTTGCTCAGCAGGATAAAATACTTGTGTATAAATTCCAGGGCGATTCTGTAATCCAAAAAGTGGTTAGCGTGCAGACAACTCCTGATGGTCAGGGATATGTTGTGACCGAAGGTTTATCTGTAGGTGACAAAATAGTTACCGATGGCATTGCCACTTTGACAAATGGTCAGAAAATCAAAGAACAAAAATAAATTACTCAAAATCAAATAGAATATAATGCTAAAAACTTTTATAGAAAGACCGGTCTTATCGACGGTTATTTCCATTCTTTTCGTGGTGTTGGGTGTTATCGGAATTTTTACATTACCGATTGAACAATACCCAAACATTGCTCCCCCTACTGTGAGGGTCTCGACCAATTACAGTGGTGCAAGTGCCGATGCTGTATTAAAAAGTGTGATTGTGCCTCTCGAAGAGCAAATCAATGGTGTGGAAGGAATGACTTACATAACATCCTCTGCTGCAAATGGAGGTTCAGCTACCATTAATGTTTATTTCAAACAAGGAGTAAATCCCGATATGGCAGCTGTAAATGTCCAGAACCGAGTATCGCAAGCATCAGCTTTACTACCTTCGGAGGTAACTAAAAATGGTGTGACCGTTCAAAAACAACAAAGCAGTACTGTTTTGATGATTATGCTAAAATCGTCGAATCCGAATTATGATGATAAATTTCTTCAGAACTATACTAACATCAACATCCTTCCTCAAGTAAAACGTGTGATGGGTGTGGGTGATGCAACAGTTTACGGGGCTAAGGATTATACTATGCGTGTGTGGTTGAAACCCGACGTCATGAAATCCTATAATATTACTCCGGGCGAAGTAACTGCTGCATTGCAGGATCAGAATATTGAGGCAGCTCCGGGTGAGTTGGGTGCTAACAGCAACCAGTCTTTTCAGTATGCTTTAAAGTATACCGGTCGACTAAAAAACACCGAGGAGTTTGAGAATATTATCATCCGCTCAAAGAACTCACAGGTGTTGCGTCTTAAAGATGTGGCAACAGTGGAACTGGGTGCTGCGAGTTATTCTATCTTCACGACTAATAATAATGCTGAAGCGGTAATTATGGCCATCAATCAAACTGCCGGTTCTAACGCACAGGATATTATCAAGGAAGTGAAAAGTGTCATGGAGAAAGAGTCCAGGAAATTTCCTAAAGGCATCAGCTACGAATATCAAATGGATGCAAGTGAGTTTCTCAATGCCTCTATTGATAAAGTTCTTCATACTTTGCTGGAAGCATTTATTCTGGTATTTATTGTAGTATTCCTGTTTCTGCAGAATTTCCGTTCTACTTTAATTCCGGCTATTGCGGTGCCGGTGGCCATTCTCGGAACGTTTTTTTTCTTACTCTTGTTTGGATTCTCCATTAACTTGCTTACGTTGTTTGCTTTAGTACTGGCTATTGGTATAGTAGTGGATGATGCTATTGTGGTGGTAGAAGCTGTGCATGCCAAGATGGATGCCGGAATGACAGATGCCAAAGAGGCTGCAATAGCTGCTATGACTGAAATAGCTCCGGCTATTATTTCTATTACGCTGGTTATGGCAGCTGTATTTGTTCCTGTAAGTTTTATCGGTGGAACAAGTGGGGTATTCTTTAAGCAATTTGGACTAACATTGGCAATAGCTATTCTTATTTCGGCTGTGAATGCACTTACACTTAGTCCGGCCTTGTGTGCTCTTTTCTTAAAAACGGAGCATAATCCTGATGTTCATGATAAAAATTTAATTCGTAGATTTTATTATTACTTCAATTTAGGATTCGCTGCTATAACAGCCAAATATAAAAAAACACTTGAATTCCTGGGTAAAAAGACACACCGTTGGATTACCGTAAGCATTATTATAGCATTTACAGGTATTTTAGTTGTGCTAATGAGAATGATTCCGTCCGGATTTGTGCCAAATGAAGATAGTGGAAATGTAATGGGTATGATTAGTCTTGCACCTGGTGCCTCGCTAGAGCGTACAGCCCAGATTAGCCGTGAAGTTACAGAGATAGCTCAATCCATTCCTCATGCCCACAACACTATTAATCTTACAGGACTCAGTTTCCTGGCAGGTTCGGGTAGCTCGTACGCTTCTATGATTATGAAAATGGATCCATGGGATGAACGTGATATTTTGACATCCGATGTTGCTGCGATGTTGAAACAACGAACTGATTCTATCAAAGATGCTAAATTCATGTTTTTCGGAACACCAACTCTTCAGGGATTTGGTATGAGTAGTGGTGTGGAATTAAAAATGCAGGATAAAACAGGTGGTGATATAAATAAATTCTTTGGTGTAACCACTGAATTCCTGGACAAATTGCGTAAGCGTCCCGAAGTCATGATGGTTATGAATTCATTTGACCCCCGTTTTCCTCAAAAACAAATTCAGGCAAACATCGCTAAAATTAAAGATGCCGGACTTACCCTGAATGAAGTAATGGGTACCTTGCAGACCTTTGTAGGAAGTATGTATGTGTCCAACTTCAATTCATACGGTAAACAATACCGTGTAGTGGTGCAAGCTGCTCCTCAATACAGGGCTAAGTTGGATGATTTGAGCGGATTGATGGTAAAGACTTCGAATGGAGTAATGACACCTATCAGCGAGTTTATTACTGTGACGGATGTAACCGGTCCACAGGCATTAACGCGTTTCAATTTGTTTTCGTCAATGGAAGTTACTGTTATTCCGAATTATATGAAAGGATATACTTCAGGTGATGTGTTGAAGGCATTGAAAGAAATTAATCTACCCGAAGGATATGCGTATGATTTTGGTGGAATGACGCGTGAGGAAGCAAATAGCAGCAATCAAACTATTTTAATTTTTGGTTTGTGTATCATATTTGTGTATCTATTGTTGGCTGCTTTGTACGAAAGTTACATTCTTCCGTTAGCCGTTTTACTTTCGTTGCCTATTGGTTTAGCAGGTGTATTTGTGTTCGTCTTCGTGTCGTTGATGAGCGGTAGTGGTATTGTAAATAATATCTACGTACAGATTTCGCTCATTATGCTCATAGGTTTGTTAGCGAAAAATGCCATTCTGATTGTGGAATATGCCTTGCAACGCCGTCATCAGGGAATGAGCATTGTGAAAGCCGCCGTAGAAGGAGCTACAGCTCGTTTACGTCCGATTTTGATGACTTCATTGGCCTTTATCTTCGGTTTGCTTCCGTTGGCACTTGCTACAGGTGCAGGTGCAGTAGGTAATAAATCCATTGGTATCAGTGCTGTTGGAGGTATGTTATTCGGTACCGTATTTGGAATCCTGGTTATTCCGTCACTCTTTATCATTTTTCAGAATTTGCACGAGCATTTCAGTAAAACGAAAATTGTAACACTGGACGAACATCTCGAAAAATAAACCCTGTTTAATTGTGCTGAGAAATTGGAGGCAGAGAAAATGATCTGATTTTTCGTTACGATTCAACATAATCATAAAAATATTGATATGTATATACAACATAAAAAAATAAGCATACGGATTTTGATTGTGATGATAATTGCAGTTGGGTTCGTGTCGTGTCGGAACTATAAGGAGCTTACCAAAGTGCCACAGCCCGATACAAAAAACATGGTGCGTGATGCAGCTGAAAATAGCACAGATACCACTTCTCTGGCTACTATTCCATGGAAAAGTTATTTTCCTGATGCCAACCTTCAAGCACTCATTGCTGAAGGGTTGGATCATGGCTATAACATGCAAGTGGCATTGACTCGTATTCAGCAAGCCGAAGCCGGTTTGTATCTGTCTAAATCGGCTCTTTTGCCATCGGTAGGTGCTGCGGCTAGAATTGACCATACGCGCTTTAGCTCGGGTAGCGGAGGAACTGATGTGTTCGGATACTTCAGTAATGTAAATTCTTTGGGTATTACCGCCAGTTGGGAAGCTGATTTATGGGGAAAACTAAACAGTCAAACCAAGTCGAAGTATGCTGCTTACCTGAATACGCTTGAATATAAAAAGCTGATTCAAACAACACTGATTTCAACGATTGCCAAGAGTTATTATAGTTTAATGGCCTTGGACGAACAGTTGCGTACTACCAAAGAAACCATTGTTTTGCTGCAAAAAAGCACCGAAACCTTACAGGCTCTGAAAGACGCAGGTCAGATAACAGCAGCTGGTGTTGAGCAGAGCAAGGCATTGCTTTACAGTACTCAACTCTCGGTTTTTGATCTGGAGAGCAGAATACGCCAACAGGAGAATGCAATATGTGTACTTATTGGTCGTGCACCCGGTGCTATTGATCGAGGGTCTATCAACGATCAGAAAATACCGTCAACGATGAATGGTAATGTGTCGGTACGCACCCTGGCCAATCGTCCGGATGTGAAACAAGCTGAACTTTCATTGCAATCGGCCTACGCACTTACTGATGCTGCTAAAGCGGCTTTTTATCCGTCGTTTAGTATCAGCACGCTTTCGCTTGGATTTGTTGCAGGTGGTGTTTCTGGTTTCTTTTCTCCGGCTAATTTAGCTGCTGAGATTATTGGAGGATTGACTCAACCTATCTTTATGAAAGGACAGTTGAAAGGGAATCTGAAAATAACTAAGGCTCAACAAGAGGAAGCTTTGCTTACGTTTTCGAATACCCTATTGGTAGCCGGGCAAGAAGTGTCCGATATTTTGTATAGCTACAAATCGTTGGTAAATAAAAATGAGTGGAGAGATAAACAAGTGGAGTCGCTCATTAAATCGGTGGACTACACACAGGAATTACTCAAAGCCGGCGAAGCCAACTATACCGAAGTACTCTCTGCACAACAAAACCTGCTTTCGGCCCAGCTCAGCAAGGTAAATGATAAACTCGATCAGCTGACTCAAAGTGTGAGTCTCTACAAAGCACTTGGAGGTGGTGTTCAATAAAAAATTATCCTTTTAGTAGTTTATATGTGAACCAGCTCAACTTAATGTAGAATTAAATTGAGCTGGTTTTTTAAGTTAACGTGAGTTCGACGTAATAATTCACTTAACCAGTTGAAATACATCAAGCAACTTTCCCTAAGGGAATATATATCAATAGAATATGTTATTTCAAGGATTGATTTCCCCGTCAGGGGATAAATATGTTGATTCCCTACGGGAAATTATTCAAATCAGATTATGTTTTCTATTGATATGTAAGTCCTAATGGACTATTCCTTATATCGAACTCACGTTAAGTTAGAGAAACTACTTAATATTTAATTCTCCACAGTTTAAGCCAGGCTTGTATATTGTTTGGTGAAGAGAGTCCCGCTTGGCCAAAGCTACAGTTTAAAATAACAAGTGCTATTTCTGAGCTAAGTTATTAGGTTTTGCTACAAAAAAGGCTTATTTTTGTATCTCACAAAATTAAAAATTCGATTATGATTCGATTAAATGTATTTATCGCGGTAGAAAATGTTAATCACGCCATAGTATTGGATGCTGCAAAAGAGTTGACTGCTTCTTCTGTGAAGGAAGATGGCTGTATTGCATATGATATATATGAAAGTGCTACTCGTCCAAATGTTTTGCTGATTTGCGAAACATGGAAAGATAGCGAAGCTTTGTCAAATCACGAAAAGGGGGATTCTTTCATTAAAAATATTGCAGTCCTGAAAGAGTTTACAGCTATCAAAGTCGAGAAATTCGAATTTTGATGTAATAGTGCCGACAGGTTTAATGAAAATCCGATATCTTACAATGAGTGGATAAAAAGGGAAGTGTGACTTAAAGTTACCTGTTGTAACGGATATGTCCGTTTTTGCGCATGTGTCCTCCATTAAATAATAAAACAGGATTTCTTATGGCTGTGATATTCATGTTTTCAATAAAACGCTCAAAAGTACCGCGTACGCTTTTAGGTTAACACTCAAAGGTCCTTCGTACGCTTATAGTTTTATGCAGTTAAAAGTACATTTAGACCCCCTATAAGAAACATACAGTTAGGTTTTATCTCGTTGAAATATGTAATTTTGCAGTGTTAATAACCTGAGTCAAATTATGAAAATCAACGCATTCCGAATACTCCTTCTATTCATCCTGGTACACTGTTCTGTATCAGCCCAACCTGCCTTCCCTTTTCAAAATACAACACTAACCGACAACGTGCGACTAGATAACCTGCTGTCCCTGATGACTCTGGACGAGAAGGTTAATGCCCTATCCACCAACCTGGGTGTAGACCGGCTGGGAATACGCAATACCGGACAGTCAGAAGGATTGCACGGTATGGCATTGGGTGGTCCTGCCAACTGGGGAGATTTTGCCACCAGAGTAAATCCTAAAACATATCCGACTACTATTTTCCCGCAATCATACGGACTGGGTGAAACCTGGGATCCGGAACTTATTCAAAAAGTAGCAGATCTGGAAGCTACTGAGATTCGTTTCTATACACAAAACCCCAACCTGAACAAAGGGGGTATGGTGATGCGTGCACCCAACGCCGACCTGGCTCGTGACCCACGATGGGGACGTACCGAAGAAAGCTATGGTGAGGATGCCTTCCTGGGTTCACGCCTGACGGTGGCATTTGTAAAAGGACTGCAGGGCAACAATCCGAAGTACTGGAAGTCGGCATCACTGATGAAGCATTTTATGGCCAACAGCAATGAGGATGGGCGTGATTCAACGTCTTCCGACTTCGATGAACGGTTGTTCCGCGAGTACTACTCGTATCCGTTCTACAAAGGGATTACCGAAGGGGGCTCACGGGCTTTTATGGCGTCCTACAATTCGTGGAACGGCATACCTATGACCATACACCCTGTACTGAAAAAAGTCGCCCGCGATGAATGGGGTAATAACGGCATTATCTGTACCGATGGGGGAGCCTTGAAACTCCTGGTCAATTCGCATAAAGCCTTTCCTACTTTAACCGAAGGAGCTGCAGCAGTGGTTAAGGCAACAGTGGGACAATTTCTGGATACCTTCAAGCCATATGTATATGATGCCTTAAAGATCGGATTGCTGACCGAAAAAGATATCAATAACGCCATCCGTGGAAACTTCTACGTGGCTTTACGCCTGGGATTGCTGGATGCCGACCAGACAAAGATACCCTATACAAACATTGGGGTAACCGATACCGTTTCACCATGGCTGAAACCTGAGACGCAGGCTTTTGTACGGACTGTTACAGCTAAATCGGTGGTGTTGTTAAAGAATTCAATGAATTTATTGCCTCTGAATAAATCAAAAATAAAATCAATTGCCGTGATCGGGCCGCGTGCCAATGAAGTATTGCTTGACTGGTACAGCGGAACACCGCCGTATGCTGTCACCGTTCTGCAGGGAATCAGAAATGCGGTTGGTCCTAATGTGGAGGTTTTCTATTCTGCATCCGATGAAATGGACAAAGCAACCCTTGCAGCCCGTAAGGCCGATGTAGCTGTAGTATGTGTGGGAAACCACCCGTACGGCACTGATGCCCGATGGATGATATCGCCTGTTCCGAGTGATGGACGCGAAGGAGTGGATCGCAAAGCCATCACGCTCGAACAGGAAGATCTTGTAAGAATCGTTACGCAAGCTAATCCAAGAACAGTAATGGTATTGGTAAGTAATTTCCCGTTTGCCATTAACTGGTCGCAGGAAAATGTGCCGGCTATCCTGCATGTGACGAACAACAGCCAGGAACTGGGCAACGGTCTGGCTGATGTGATCTTTGGCAACGTAAACCCTGCCGGACGCACCACACAAACCTGGGTTAAAAGCATTACCGACCTGCCACCTATGATGGATTACAATATCCGCCATGGCCGCACATATCAGTATTTCAAAGGGAAACCGCTTTATCCGTTTGGATTCGGATTAAGTTATACAACCTTTGCATATTCAGCTTTAAAAACATCGAAACAAGTTCTTTCCGATTCCACAATTGTATCTGTCCGGGTAACGAATACAGGCAGCAGGGATGGCGAAGAAGTGGTACAACTCTATGTGGCTTATCCGGGTTCAGTTGTGGAACGTCCAATCAAACAACTAAAAGGGTTTAAACGGGTATTTATTCATGCCAGACAATCCGTCACAGTAGATATTCCGTTGAAAGCGGAAGATCTTGCCTATTGGAATGTGGAGAAACATGCCTTTACGGTTGAAAAAGGGAAAGTGAAGATCATGGTGGGAAGTTCGTCGGAAGATATCAGATTGACAAAGGAAATCATAACAACCCCTAACCCCTAACCCCTAAAGTGGGATAAGAAAAGAGAACCCCCGACCCCTAAAGGGGAGGAAGAGAAGAATGATCAATAGTGTTCTATAATGGGGAATTGAAATAAAAATATTAACAAAGAAAATAACATTATTTTTATATAAAAACAGTACTAATTTAATCCCCCTTTAGGGGTTAGGAGTTCTTATTTTAATATTATGAGAAAACACTTATTTACAACTTTGCTGCTGGTAGCCGTTATTTGTGCTCAGCCACTTTCTTCACAACAAAAAAGACTCTTAGGCGACCCCGTGGATGTAAGCCTTGACTTTAAGGATTTCCATAACACGTTTTTCTTTGCCGATAAACTGGCTACGTTTGATCCGGCTACAGCAAAAGGAACGATCAGCTGGAAACGCAGCTCGCTGTATACCCGTCAGGCCTTTGATGTGAATACTATATTGCCACAGGATCTGACGATGCTTGATTTCCCGGGTGCTGCCTATCAGCAGAATCCTGAACTGAGCTTTACAGTAGACTTCATAACCCCCAGGACACTTCGTATCAGGATGCTCACCACACCGGTACAACCAAAGCCTTTTGATTCCCCTATGCTGGTCAAAGAGCCGGGAGTAGATACTTCGTGGAAATACACCAAAAGCAAAACCGGGCATATCTATCAGAGTGCATTTGGAAAATTGCTGATAGAAGAAAACCCTTTCCGTATTATGCTGATGGATGCAACTGGTAAACTCCTTACTGATACCCGCCGCTGGAAGGATAATGATTCTACCCAGGTAAAGATACTGCCTTTCAACTTTATCAAAAAAGGAGTGGATAACAGCCGTGAGATAAACCCTGTATTCTCGCTTTCACCGAATGAAAAGATCTTCGGGTGTGGGGAGTCATTTACCAAACTCGACAAACGCGGACAAAAGATAAACCTGTTCGTTACCGATCCGCAGGGACCTGAAACGGATATGATGTACAAACCAATTCCATTCTTTATGAGCAACCGGGGCTATGGCATGTTTATGCATACCTCTGCACCTGTAACCTGTGACTTTGGAAATACCTATGTGGGGGCCAACAAACTCTTTATGGGTGATGAATCACTGGATTTGTTCGTTTTCATCGGCGAACCGAAAGATATATTGAATGAATACACCGAAATAACAGGGAAAGCTTCCATGCCTCCACTATGGTCGTTTGGTACCTGGATGAGCCGTATTACCTATTTCGAACAAAAGGAAGGATATGAAGTGGCTGCCAAGTTACGGGAGAATAAAATACCGGCTGATGTGATTCATTTTGATACCGGATGGTTCGAGACTGACTGGCAGTGTGATTACAAGTTCTCACCATCACGCTTCAGTGATCCGCAAAGATGATCAACGACCTGAAAAAGGACGGCTTTCATATTTCCCTCTGGCAGCTAACATATTTTACACCCAAGAACAAGTTCTTCCCTGAGATCATCGACAAAAACCTGAACATTAAAAACAGCAAGGGGGAAATGCCGTACGAAGATGCTGTACTCGACTTTTCCAACACGAATACCGTGAAATGGTACCAGGATAAACTTGCCGGGTTATTGAAAATGGGAGTCGGAGCTATCAAGGTTGACTTTGGGGAAGCAGCTCCACTGGAAGGCATGTATGCATCCGGACGTGGAGGCTGGTATGAACACAACCTCTATCCGTTGCGCTACAACAAAGCGGTGGCGGATATTACGAAACAAACTACCGGGGATAATATTATCTGGGCACGCAGCGCATGGGCAGGTAGCCAGCGGTATCCACTCCATTGGGGTGGTGATGCTGCCAATACCGATATAGGTATGGAATCGGAACTACGTGGAGGCCTATCGTTTGGACTTAGCGGTTTCTCGTTCTGGAGCCATGATATAGGAGGCTTTGTTGTTTCTTCCCCGGAAGATCTATACCGTCGTTGGCTACCAATGGGTTTCCTGAGCTCACACAGCCGGGCACATGGTGCACCTCCCAAAGAACCGTGGTTGTATAATAAAAGCTTTGTGAAAGCATTCCGTGAATCGGCTGAAATGAAATATAAGCTGATGCCGTATGTCTATGCCCAGGCTAAAAACTGCACTGAAAAAGGATTGCCAATGGTGCGTGCCTTATTTATTGAATTCCCGAATGATCCGGGAGCATGGTTGGTAGACGACCAGTATCTGTTTGGTTCGGATATCCTGGTAGCCCCTATGATGCAAAGCGGCACCGGACGACAGGTGTATCTGCCCGGAGGGAGCTGGATAGATTATCAGTCAGGGAAAACCTACAGTGCCGGTTGGAACAGGATCGAAACAGGTGAAATACCATGTGTGATCCTGATACGTGATGGAGCAGTTATCCCACTAGCTAAACTGGCACAATCAACCGATAAAATCGACTGGATGAACATTGAATTAAAAGTGTACGGCAATCAATCCACCGCTAAGGGACTGGTATGCCTGCCTTCGGATAATAAACTGGTGGAAGTAACGGTTGTGAAAAAAGGAATGGGGTACCAGGTTGACAAAGGACTAATTTCAGGAGTAAACTATCAGGTAAAATAAGTTCTTTCTTTTTGAATTGACACATACAGGAAAATTATTCAATGGGTAATTTCTATTCAAGATACGCATGAAATTAAAATATTATATTCTACTATTGCTTACTTTTAGCATAACAGCCACAGCACAGCTGTCGATGCCAAAAGTATTCAGCAGCCACATGGTTTTGCAACGCGATATGGAGATTCCGGTATGGGGAAATGCTGTGCCGGGATCTGAAGTTACGGTTCAATTTGATGATAAAGTTATTACCGGATTGACGAGTGAATCGGGCAAATGGATGGTACATTTACCACAATGTAAAGCAGGAGGACCTTACCGGTTGGTAGTATTCCAGACTGAAAAACCCGGAGAACGGATAGAATACGATGATATCCTGATCGGGGATGTATGGTTAGCCTCCGGGCAATCAAATATGGAATTGCAGGTACAGCAGGCAAAGGATGCCAGGCAGGAAATTAAACTTGCAAACTATCCTGCTATCCGGTTTTTCAATGTCCCTCATCAGAAAAGTGTAAAACCTGAAACGGATATTTCCGGTGGTAACTGGCAGGCCTGTGACACTTCAAGTGTGAAAACGGTTTCGGCAGTAGCCTACTATTTTGCCCGGAAGATACAACACGATATAACAGTCCCAATAGGCATACTTCAGACAACCTGGGGAGGCTCACCCGTAGAAGCATGGACCAGCAGGGAAATGTTGTTAAGTTCTGCTGTTTCAAGGAACGCAGTACTTAAAAATGATGCGGTTACACCCGCTGATTTTGTAAAAGACAGCCTGGATTTAATCCGCTTCTGGGATATCGTGTATCATCCGAAAAACAATACGGATAAAATAATCACACAGCCCTCCTTTGATGATTCAGGCTGGGCGGTACTGGATATGCCCAAAACATTTCCTGGATGGGGAATACCACCGTACGAAGGAATAGTATGGTTGCGAAAGACAATCGATATACAGGATAATATTAATTTAAAGAACTTGACGTTGAATCTTGGTCATCCGGAGATGAATTACTCGCTCTATATTAATGGGAATGAAATCTGTAAAACCATATGGAATGCCAGCCCCACACATTCGTATGCAATTCCGGCTGAGTTTATCCATAAAGGTAAAAACACGATCTCAGTCCGTATGGCCGTACTCTGGGGTGGTGGAGGATTCAATCCGCCTGCCGGGGATATGTATCTTTCCGATGGGAATACTCACTTGAGCATTGCCGGTAACTGGAAATACAAAAAAGACCTGGAACCGGCAGTTCCTACGATTCACAATTACCATTATTACCCGGGCTTTTTATACAATGCCATGATCAACCCGCTTATCCCATACGGATTAAAAGGGTTTATCTGGTACCAGGGCGAAGCGAATGACTCGCTTGCATACAAGTATCGTACCCTGTTCCCCATGATGATTACCGATTGGAGAATACGATGGAAACAAGGATATACTCCTTTTTTGTTTGTCCAGTTGCCGAATTATAAGAAGCGGCAACAAGAACCGATGGAAAGTGAATGGGCTGAATTGCGTGAAGCACAAGCCATGGCTTTATCCCAGCCCAATACCGGAATGGTTTGTACCATTGATCTGGGGGAAGCTGAAAGTATTCATCCAGTGAATAAACAGGATGTTGGCCTACGGTTGGCATTACAGGCAGAGAAAATAGCTTATGGGAAAACTATTCCTGCTTCAGGTCCAATATTAAGCAGCTATCGTATTGAAGGCAATTCTATCCGGATACGTTTTTCGAAAACAGGCACGGGACTTAAAACCACCAATAACCTCACACCACAGGAGTTCACTATTGCAGGAGCAGATAAGAAGTTTTATAATGCAAAGGCACAGATACAAAATAACGAAATAATAGTGACTTCTGATAAAGTGATCAACCCGTTAGCTGTAAGATACGCCTGGAGTAATAATCCCGATTGCAATACGGTCAATGCAAAAGGATTTCCAATGATTCCTTTCAGAACCGATAAGTGGAAAGGAATTACTGAAAAGTAATTCACATGATCATGCTAAAAGAACAATTATTTCATTTATATAATAGCTACCTGTTAAGAATGCCTGATATTTTAAAATCAGGATACATTATTGAATATTAAAAATGGGAAAATATCTTTTAAATCTGTAATCTATAAATTTAAAAATGAATAATCAGAGGATTAACTCCACCTTTTGTCACTTAATGATCAGGAGTTCTTTGCTGATAATCATTTTAACATGAAGTTTGACAAAAATATGAAAACGAGTAAAATTAAAATTTTGTTATTCATTGCATTACCTCTCTTTTTATGCTCCGTATCGGAAGCTCAGGGATTATATGTTGGGGCCAATTATCATCCCCATGATGATAAAAATCTTGAGAAAATAAAAAGCGACATTCAGTTAATGAAGGCTGCCGGACTTAATTCTGTCCGTATGGGGCATTTGGCCTGGGACAGTTATGAACCTTCGGAAGGACAATTTGACTTTGAATGGTTTGATAAGGTAATGGATATGATGAACGATGCCGGAATTAAAGTAATTCTGGATATTGCGGTACGGCCTGCACCCATGTGGTTACACCATAAATATCCATCAATTGACATTGTGGATAAAAATGGAGATGTACAGTATCCGAACCATCGTTATATGGAAGATGTTGGTGACCCAATGTATCAACAATATGCTCTGCGGTATGCTGATGCCATTACAAAACGGTATGCAAAGCACAAAGCTTTGATAGCTTTCGGTGTAGATAACGAGTCCGGTGACGGTCCTATTTCTTATTCAGAAACTGTAAAACAACGATTCATTGTTTGGTTGAAGAATAAATATATCAACCTTGATAATTTAAACAAAGCATGGGCTACCCAACGCTGGTCAAGAAGGTTTAATCAATTTGAAGAAATAGGACTCCCTGTTGCAGCTTACACCAATGATGTACCGGAGAGGATGCTCGATTTCAGACGCTTTGTTTCTGATGAAGTCAATCAGTTCCTTCTTAAAATAATTGATAAGGTAAACACAAATGCCCCGAACGCTTTGGTAAATACAAATGCCTGGTATTATAGTCCATTAAAATATTTTGATTATTCACAAATTGCTTATTCAGGCAAAATGACACGAGAGGGCTGCGGCTTTTATCCGGGAAATTCTTTAACGACCAATTGGGGTTTAATGAATTCCTTGTTTGGAATTTCACGTATTCAATTTGAAAGCACAAATCCTTTTTGGTGCAGCGAATTTACAACCATGACAGCTGTGCCAAATTCTATCCGCAAGTCGGCTTACGCTACATTGATGTATGGCAACCAAATGGTTTGTGGATGGACATGGCAAAGTATGCACTCCGGAGAAGAACAGTATCTGGAGGGAATGCTTGATTGGGACGGAATACCAAACCGTAAATATGATGAATATAAAAAAATAGCAACGGAATTTAATAAAATAGGGAAATATTTTCCTTACAACGTTCAGTCAGAAGTTGGTTTGGCCTTTTCTTTTCCAAGCCAGATAGCCGGAAGTTCTTTTCCTGAACAACACGAAAACCAACTACAGGCATGTTTCAATTTATTCTACTACCGTAATATGGATGCCCGGGTGGTGGAAATCAGCAAAAGTCCGATGAAATACAAACTATTGATTGTACCAGGTGTAACTGTCATGGATGAATTAACTGCCTCAAAAATACGTAATTTTGTCAGAAACGGCGGAACGGCTATTATGACGAGCAATTCAGCTGTTGTTGATGAAACCGGAAAAGTCTTTGCATCAACTCACCCGGGCCGTTTAAGCGATGTATTCGGAATAAGGGTTGCAGGTTTTGAAGAAATAGAAGCGCTAAACGAACTATCCAGAAGATCATTAAAAGGCAATAAAATTGAACTTACGTATAAAGGAAAGGCGATTTCATCAGAATCATCCCGGTTTGACGTCCTTGAATCCAAAGGAGCTGAAATTCTTGGAAGTATAACCAGTTTAGACAAGGATTACCCAATAATTACTTCAAATAAATATGGCAAAGGAAAAGCAATTTATATTGGTCTTCCTGCAAAAGGAGAGATACTTGATCCCTTACTTGATGAGTTGATTGTTGAATTATCCCTGAATAAAGGTCCCGAAGTACCGGCAGGTATAATGGCCAGAGAGATTGATAAGAATCATTTCTTATATCTTAATGTAAGTAGTGAATCAAAAGAGATTAAAATGAAAGGAAGATCAAGGAGCGTTCTTTTTGATAAAGATTACAACGGTAATTTTACAATCAAACCTTATGAACCGGAATTTATTGAAAAAAGGTAATATAATAGACGCCTATGCTGATAAGAAACGCAAAATAACGACATGGTTGTCTTCATAAATGGCATGAAATTAATAACATATGGATTACAAATTTAAAAGGACGATAACATTGATATTGTTATTTTCTCTATTGTTCATATATGTTGATGGGAAAGCTCAGAATATTCAAAGGCCAGCTCTATCTAAAAGAACCAGAGAAAATTTTGATAATAATTGGCGGTTTCATAAAGGTGACATTGCAATAAAGCGTGCGGTTAAAGCTGGCGGTTATGGAGGATTAACCGATGTCAATGTGAAGGTCGAAACCAATAAAGAAATCGTGATTGCTTATACGGATGTCGATAAAGCTGCTGTTCTAAAACCCGAAGACTGGAAGGAGGTAAGCCTTCCGCACGATTGGTGTATAGAAGGATCTTTTGTTAATGATAATTCAATCGGTAGTTCACCTGCAGTCAGCGGATATTTACCAGGGGGTATTGGGTTTTACAGAAAAGAATTTGAAATGCCGGTAACAGACAAAGGGAAAAAAATATCCATTGAATTTGACGGAATTTTCAGAAATAGTACTGTTTGGGTAAATGGTCAGCTTATAGGTAACCATCAAAGTGGCTATACACCTTCAAATTATGATTTGACTGATGTTTTACGTTATGGTAAAGAAGGCAAAAATGTTATTCTTGTAAAGGTTGATGCTACCGAAAACGAAGGTTGGTGGTATGAAGGATGTGGGATTTACAGGCATGTATGGCTAACTAAAACTGATAGACTCCATGTTGATCGTTTTGGAACATTTGTTACAATAGTTTCGGTCTCAACCAAAGAAGCTATTGTTGATATAAAAACCACCCTGAAAAACGAATACCTGGTGACTAAAACTTTTACGCTTTTTTCAAAAGTGGTAGACAATAAAGGTGTTTTAATGGACGCAAAAACTTCTACACAGTTGATTGAACCATTTCGTGAAATACAGATTTCACAGAAAGAAGCCATTCAAAAACCTTTGCTATGGTCACCTGAAACACCCAATATTTATAAAGTCCTGACCGAAGTTATTGAAAATGGTAATATAATTGATACTTTTGAAACCACTTTTGGTGTTAGGACCATTGAGTTCAATCGCAATGGATTCTTTCTTAACGGCAAACTTTATCCGGTGAAAGGAACTTGCAACCATCAGGACTTTGCGGGAATTGGAGTTGCTCTTCCTGATAAAATAAACGAATACAAATTAAAGCTGCTTAAAGAGATGGGTAGCAATGCCTATCGTTGTTCCCATCATCCTCCCACACCCGAGCTGCTTGATATGTGTGACAAGTTAGGGTTATTAGTACTGGATGAAAACCGGATGTTATCAAGCACAGAAGAAGGAATTAAGGATTTGACAAGCATGTTGTACAGGGATCGGAACCATCCTTCTATTTTTATGTGGAGTATGGAAAATGAAGAATGGATTCAAGGTACAGTAACCGGAACAAGGATACTTAAAACCATGGTTGAAACCACCCACAGAATAGACCCTACCCGCCCTGTGACTGCCGCGATGAACCATAGCAGGAACGAAGGCGGGTATAGTGATGCACTGGATGTGGTGGGATATAACTACGGAGATAAGGGAATGGCGTATGTGAAAGACCATGAAAAATATCCTCAACGAATCCAGTTTTGTACCGAAAACACAAGTTTCATCTCAACACGTGGGGAATACGAGAACGATTGGGGAAAAGGCTATGTATCAAACCTCGGGAAATGGCAGCCAGACTGGGGACCACTACCGGGTGAAGACTGGGCTGACATCGTCAATTATCCCTACCTTGGAGGTATGTTTGTTTGGACAGGTTTTGATTACCGTGGAGAGCCTACTCCATACCGATGGCCATGTGTCACATCTCATTTCGGATTTATGGATATTTGTGGTTTCCCCAAAGACGGATATTATGCGTACAAAGCAGCATGGAAAAACGAACCGATGGTGCATATTTTCCCGCATTGGAACTGGCCCGGTAAAGAAGGTGATAGCATCAAAGTGCATTGCTACACTAACTGTGATGAGGTTGAGTTGTTCCTCAAGGGTAAAAGCTTAGGAAAGCAAAAAGCAATTCCATATTCAAAATTGATTTGGAATCTTGTATATAAACCTGGGATTCTTGAAGCTCAAGGATACAAAAGTGGACAATTGGTTACCAAAGACGTTGTGGAAACTACGACAGATCCAGCGCAAGTAGTATTGAATAGCAATTGCAATACTCTTAAAGCAGATGGTTGTGATGTAGCCGTTATAAAAGTTGCAATAAAAGATGCAAAAGGCAGGGTAGTGCCAACAGCTAATAATCTGGTGATATTTTCACTTGAAGGGCCGGGTCGAATAATTGGCACAGGAAACGGAAATCCAAGCAGTCATGAACCTGATAAAGCCAGTCAACGTATGGCTTTTAACGGATATTGTCTGATTCTTGTTCAAACCAACAAACAAGCTGGAGTGATTAAATTGAAGGCATCTTCCAAAACACTAGAAGGGGATATTGTTTTGATTAAGACTGAATGAGCTTTTCAGTTACAGTGAATATGAAATAAATAATAATATAAAAGAGTATGTTTAAGAAAATTTTTTGCGGATTCATTCTTTCCGTGAGTTCTTTTGGCTTTAGTAATGCTCAGGTAAAAGCCCCTGTCCCTTTTGGTCCTGTTCCTACTGAAAATCAGATGAGATGGCAGGAAATGGAGTCTTATGCTTTTGTTCATTTTTCGCTAAATACTTACACGGATCAGTCCTGGGGATTTGGGAATGAGGATATCAAACTATTCAATCCTAAAGAATCAGATTGCCGCCAGTGGGCACGTATCTGTAAAGAAGCAGGTATGAAAGGAATTATTATCACTGCAAAGCACCATTGCGGTTTTTGCCTTTGGCCTTCTAAATATACGGAGTATTCTGTGAAAAATGCTCCATGGAAAAACGGGAAAGGGGATATGGTTCGCGAAATGGCTGATGCCTGCAAAGAATACGGTCTGAAAATGGGAATATATTTGTCTCCTTGGGACAGAAACAGCCCTGATTACGGAAAACCTGAATATATTACTTACTTTCGAAATCAACTCACCGAACTCCTTACTAATTACGGACCAATTTTTGAAGTGTGGTTTGACGGAGCCAACGGGGGTGACGGATATTATGGCGGGGCCAATGAAACCCGCAAAATTGATCGTACAACTTATTATGACTGGAAGAATACATACGCACTGATCCGCAAGTTACAGCCCAATATCGTCATTTGGAACGATGGGGGTGAAAGGGGCGATCTACGTTGGGTTGGAACCGAAGAAGGTCTTGTTGGTGAAACAAACTGGAGTTTATTAAATGCCACTGGAGAAGTAACCTGGAATATGCTGCATTTCGGCCTGGAAAACGGGAATGCATGGGTGCCTGCTGAGGTAAATACTTCCATCAGACCTGAGTGGTTCTATCATCCGGGTGAAGATAATAAAGTAAAAACAGTTCCTCAATTGATGGATCTTTACTATAACTCCATTGGACGTAATGGGTCTATGTTGCTCAACTTTCCGATTATGCCAAATGGGCTTATCCATTCGAACGACGAAAAAGCAGCTCTTGAATTTGCCAAAGCGGTGAAGGAATCATTTTCAATAAATCTGGCAGAAAAAATGAAAGCAGAAGCTTCAAATGTTCGCGGAAAAGAAAAAGAATTTGGGGCTAATATGGCAATAGATAATAATAAAGATACGTATTGGGCCACTGATGACAATGTAACTAAAGCTTCATTGATAATAGATTTAGGAAAACCAACCTTGTTCAACCGTTTTCTGGTTCAGGAATATATCCGTTTAGGACAACGCGTAAAAGCCTTCACCCTGGAAGCCCTTGTCGATGGGAATTGGACGGAAGTAGCAAAAGCAACGACTATTGGGTATAAACGTATCCTTCGTTTCCCCGGTATAAAAGCAACCAAGGTACGTTTCAACATCATTGATTCTAAAAGTAGCCCAGTCATTTCCAATATAGGGATTTATAATGCACCTGTATTCCTGAACCTTCCCTCAATAGACAGAAACCAATCCGGTGAAATAAGTATCTCCACTGATGACATTGGACCTTTTTTCTACTATACATTAGATGGTAGTGAGCCAACCCTGAATTCAAAAAAATATACCAGTCCTGTTCAAACAAATGGGAAAGTAGAAGTAAAGGCTATTGCTTATGACCCGGGTTCAGGTAAAAATAGTCCGGTACGTCATGAGAAATTCGACATTTGCAGAAAAGACTGGAAGGTAATGGGTACTGACGATGAAAAGGCTTACACCATTTTAGATGGAAACTCATCGACTGTATGGCATCAGGTTGCTGACAAAAAAATGCCAGTCGATTTAATTATCGATTTAGGGAATGAATATAATCTAAGTGGTTTCAAATACCTTCCAGATCAGAGTAAATGGAGCTCCGGCATCATAACCAATTACCAGTTCTATGTTTCTACTGACAACAAAGAATGGAAACTGGCAAGCGAAGGGGAATTTTCCAATATAAAAAACAACCCTCTGTGGCAGATTAAAAAGTTTGTCCCCGAAAAAGCCCGCTATATCAAATTAAGAGCTTTGAAGAATACAGAAGGGAACAATAATACAGGATATGCTGAAGTGGATGTGATTACAAACTAATTTTGCTCTATAGAAAAGTGTTTGAACCTAAAGCAAAATTAGTATGGAAGTCGCACTTATATGAATAAGAAGAATATATGTAGAAAGTTCTATATCGACCTAATGAAATAACTGACAATCTAAAACGATTTATAAAAATTGAAATTTAAAATGAAGAATATAATCAAAATAAAGAAAATGAAAACAAAACATTTATTTTCCATTCTTGGGAGCCTGTTTATAGGGAGTTTATTGGCGCAAAGTAATTCTGACAAGAACCCTGCATTACAGGAACGTATAATCAGTGTGGACTACAATGAAGTTAAAGGACCTCTCAACACCATGTTTAAGGAATGCATCGGAGCAGGCAGGGCTAACGAAGGGTTACGGGCTGACTGGCAACAACAACTGGCGTATGTGAAGAAAGAATGCGATTTTAAGTATATCCGCATGCATGGCCTGTTGACTGATGATATGGGTGTTTACCGCGAAGATAAAGATGGCAAACCTGAATACAGTTTCCAGTATATTGACAAGTTGTTTGATTTTCTTCAAAGCATCGGAATAAAGCCTTTTGTTGAATTGGGATTTATGCCATCGGCACTGGCCAGTGGCTCACAGACTATATTCTGGTGGCGGGGAAATGTAACGCCTCCAAAGGATTATGCTAAATGGGGAGAGCTGATTCGACAGTTAACCCTTCATTTCACCGAACGTTACGGGGCAAGTGAAGTAAAAACCTGGTATTTCGAGGTGTGGAACGAACCTAACTTGTCTCCCGGCTTTTGGTCCGGTACACAGGCAGAATACTTCAAATTGTATCAGTATTCGGCAAATGCCATCAAAAGTGTAAACAAAGAGTACCGTGTTGGGGGCCCTGCTACCGCTGGAGCTGCCTGGGTGCCTGAAATGATTGCTTTTTGCAGTAAGAACAATGTTCCGCTTGATTTTATCAGCACTCATTCGTATGGGGTAAAACAGGGTTACCTGGATGAATATGGAAATTCAGGTACTGTATTGAGCAAAGATCCAATGTCAGTAAGCGGTGATGTTTTGAATTCCCGCAAGCAAATAGCAGGTTCAGCTATGCCTGACCTGCAACTTCATTATACCGAATGGAGTTCATCATACACTCCTTCCGATCCAATTCACGACAGCTATCATCAGGCGGCTTATATCCTTGAAAAGATCAAACAGGTTGGCAGTTCAGCCAATTCAATGTCCTACTGGGTATTTACCGATATATTTGAAGAATCAGGTCCGCGTTTTACCCCTTTTCATGGTGGTTTTGGGCTGTTAAATACCCAGGGCATTAACAAGCCTGCCTTTTATTCCTATCAGTTTATGAATAAACTGGGTAGTAGCGAACTAAAGAATACCGATACAAGTTCATGGGTGTGTAAAAATGCAACAGGCAATGTCGAAGTGCTTTTATGGGATTTCACCAATACCCATCCGGGAGATTCCGTAAACAATCAGGTCTATTATATCCGTGATTTACCTGCAAAACCAAAAGGCAAAGTAACCATAAACATTTCAGGTATCCCTCAAGGCACATATACGCTTGAAGTCTATAAAGTGGGTTATCATACAAATGATGCCTATTCAACTTACCTGGCCATGAATAAGCCTCATGATCTCACAAAGCAACAGGTTGCTCAAATTAAGAAACAAAATGACGGTTCGCCGCTTTCCAGTCAATCTATACAAGTTAAGGGGAATGGAGTATTTAGTAAGGCCCTTGAACTGCGTGAAAATGATGTTTATTTTGTGAACCTCGTAAAACAGTAAGTAATTAACAATTAATAATTGGAAGGACACTATAAATAAAGTTTTTATAGATTAACAAATATCATTAAGTATCTAAAATAAATAAAAGCTAATAAGTGATTACTCTGATTTATTCCGAAAGTGTCTCTATACATTGGCGAGATTGATACTGGGTGGCAGGATATTACACTTCGAAACTGTATGTTTTGGATATTCCGGCAAATTCGTTAATTTTGCCGGGTGATAGAAAAATGCAGTCACCAAGAGTCACCAGTTTAAAAGAATAAACAAAAACAGATTTATACATGAAAAAAATCAGCTTCCTTGTCATTGCCCTTATGTTTATGTATGTAAGCGGCACATATGCCCAGTCGGACCATATTTTATGGTACAATCAGCCTGCTACTTATTTTGAAGAAAGTTTAGTATTGGGGAATGGCAGAATGGGAGCCTGTGTTTTTGGGGGAGTCAATTCCGATAAGATATTTTTGAACGATGCCACTCTTTGGTCGGGTGAACCGGTAAATGCCAATATGAATCCGGAGGCTTATAAGAATCTTCCGGCAATCCGTGAAGCCCTGAAAAATGAAGATTATCAACTGGCTGATAAACTGAATAAGAAGCTGCAGGGGAAATTCTCCGAATCGTATGCACCTCTTGGCACCCTATATCTGAATTTTAAAAATACCGGTACCCCGCAGAAGTATTACCGCCAGCTGGACATTTCTAAAGCATTGTCACGGGTTGAATATGAAATAGATGGTGTGAAATTTACCCGTGAATATTTTGTTTCCTATCCCGATAAGGTGATGGCTATAAAACTTACCAGCAGTGAGAAAGGGAAATTGAATTTTGATGTTACCTTTGAAAGTTTGTTGAAGCATAAAATTGCTATTACTGACAATACTTTATCGGCAAATGGTTCGGCACCACTACAAGCCAAGCCTAGTTATCTTGGAAAGACAGATAATGCCGTGGCATTTGATGAAAATAAAGGCACACGTTTTTCTTCCATGGTGAGAATAAAGAATTCGGATGGTAAGGTTACTGCAACAGATAGCACGTTAGTATTACGAAATGCTACGGAAGCTGTTGTTTATGTGGCAGTGGCAACCAGTTTCAACGGATTCGATAAAAATCCTTTTACCAATGGGCTTGACAATGTGCAAATAGCTTCCAGCCAACTTAGAAATGCATTTCCTAAAACGTTTGATGTGCTGGAAAGTAATCATTTGAAAGACTACAAACAGTTTTTCAGTCGTGTAAGCTTAAATTTAGGAATAACATCAGCACCCGATTTACCTACCAACGAACGGTTGATGCGTTATGCAAAAGGGAAAGAAGATAAGAACCTGGAAGTACTTTATTTCCAGTATGGACGGTATTTACTGATCAGCAGTTCCAGGACACCTGGTGTTCCTGCCAATCTGCAGGGAATTTGGAATCCGTATCTCCGTCCACCCTGGAGCAGCAATTATACCACAAACATAAATACGGAAGAGAATTACTGGCTTGCCGAGAATACAAACCTCTCTGAGATGCATACCCCTTTGCTGGGCTTTATCAAAAACCTTTCAGAAACAGGCAAAATTACTGCGAAAACCTTTTATGGTGTAAATGGCTGGGTTGTGTGTCATAACTCCGATATATGGGCAATGAGCAACCCTGTCGGGGATTTTGGCAATGGGGATCCCATGTGGGCATGTTGGAATATGGGAGGCGCCTGGTTAAGTACACATTTGTGGGAACATTATCTGTTTACACAGGATAAAGATTTCCTCAGGAACAAAGCCTATGATATTATGCAGGGTGCAGCGCAGTTCTGTCTTGAATGGCTGGTGGAAGATAAAGAAGGCGAGCTTATTACTTCGCCTTCCACATCCCCTGAAAATAAATATATTACTTCTAATGGTTATCATGGTGCTACCTTCTATGGTGGTACTGCCGATCTGGCCATGATCCGTGCCTGTTTAACCCAGGCGGTTGAGGCATCGAAGATCCTGGATACAGATGCTGAATTCAGGCAGAAACTCCAAAGTGCACTTGAACGGTTGCATCCTTACAGGATTGGCAGGAAAGGTAACCTGCAGGAATGGTATTACGATTGGGAAGATGAAGATCCGCAGCATCGCCATCAGTCCCATCTCTTTGGTTTATTTCCGGGAAACCAGATTACACCGGCATTAACGCCTGCTCTGGCTGATGCGTGTCGTAAAAGTCTTGAAATAAAAGGGGATGAGACTACAGGGTGGTCAAAAGGTTGGCGTATCAATCTATGGGCACGACTGGGTGATGGAAATCATGCCTATAAAATGATCCGTGAATTATTGAAATACGTCGATCCGGATGGATTACCGAACAGCACAAAGCATGGGGGAGGTACATATCCGAACCTCTTTGACGCACACCCGCCTTTCCAGATCGATGGTAACTTTGGCGGTGCGGCAGCTGTAGCTGAAATGCTGGTACAAAGCCATGCCGGTTATATTGAGATGCTCCCTGCTTTGCCTGATGCATGGAAATCCGGGCATGTTGAAGGATTAAAAGTACGTGGTGGAGGTGAGGTTTCTGCTGTATGGAAAGATGGTGTTTTGGAAAGTGTAACAATTCAAGCCACAGTTCCAAACACTTTTATACTCAAAGTACCTGCTAATTGGGATGTAAACAAACTCAAACAAGCAAAATTGAATAACCTTAAAATTGAAAACGGGAAAATAGTTCTGACTTTAACAGCTAATAAAAAAATAATGCTTACTTATCCTTCGATTGTTACAGATTAGTATATTTAGTATGAGTTATCACCCTTAGACAGAAACAAAAATGGAAAAGCTAATTTCATGTTGTGGCCTGGACTGTGCCACTTGCGATGCAAGAATCGCAACCAGTACCAATGATAATGATTTACGTGCTAAAACAGCCGAAACATGGTCTGCTCAGTTTAATTCTACCATCACAGCTGAAATGATCAATTGTGTCGGATGTCGCCCGGAAGGTGTTCATTTTGCCCATTGTTTTGAATGTGAGTTCCGGAATTGTGTACAAGAGAAAGGTTTTCAAACTTGTGGTGAATGTGGTGAAATGGCTAACTGTAAAAAAGTTGAACTAATACATCAATACGTACCTGAAGCAATAACCAATTTAAAATCTCTCCAATAAATACCTGTATTTTTAAAGCTAAAAATTATACCTTACAAAATGACAAAATTAAAAACAGCCCTGCTCTGTATTATTGTAGGAACAGGACTTCATGTCCATGCACAGTCTCAGAAACCGGTTTATCTGGATAATTCACAACCTCTGGAGCTGCGTGTAGAAGATGCTTTATCGCGCATGACCCTCGAAGAAAAAGTGGCAATGTGCCATGCACAATCCAAATTCAGTTCTACGGGTGTTCCCCGTCTGGGTATTCCTGAGATATGGATGAGTGATGGACCTCATGGTGTACGGGAAGAAATCTCATGGGATTCATGGGGTCCGGCAGGCTGGACAAACGATTTTAGCACTGCTTTTCCGGCACTGACCTGTCTGGCGGCTACTTTTAATCCGTCACTGGCACATGATTATGGTGTGGCTATCGGTGAAGAAGCACGTTATCGCAAAAAAGATATTCTTCTGGGGCCGGGAGTGAATATTTACCGTACACCTTTGAATGGACGTAACTTCGAATATATGGGTGAAGATCCATTTTTGGCTTCAAAAATGGTGGTTCCTTATATCCAGGGGGTACAACAAAACGGAGTAGCGGCATGTGTAAAACATTTTGCGCTCAACAATCAGGAACTATGGCGGGGACATATCAACGTGAACCTGAGCGACCGGGCATTGCATGAAATTTATCTGCCGGCATTCAAATCTGCTGTGGAAGAAGGAAAAGTATGGTCGATCATGGGTTCGTACAACAAACTTCGCGGACAGCACTGTTGTGAAAATGACCTTCTGTTGAACCGGATATTAAAACAGGACTGGAAGTTTGACGGTATTGTTGTAACTGATTGGGGAGGTGCACACGACACCAAAGAGGCTGCCCTGAATGGGTTGGACATAGAAATGGGGAGTTATACAAACGGCATGTCATCCGGTGCAAACTTTGCCTATAACGATTATTACCTGGCTAAGCCATTCCTTGATTTGCTGAAAAAAGGGGATATACCTGTTTCGGTGGTGAATGACAAGGTTCGTCGGATCTTGCGCCTTATTTTTCGTACCAATATGATGCCAAATCGTCCTTACGGTCGCTTTGTGTGTCCTGATCATAGTGAGACAGCCCGTAGGATAGCCCAGGAAGGGATTGTATTGCTTAAAAACGATAACCAGTTCTTTCCGATTCCGGTTGGTAAATATAAGAAGGTTGTTGTTATCGGCGAGAATGCAACCCGCAGTGTAACCTTTGGCGGGGGTTCGTCTTCATTGAAAGTACAGTATGAAGTTTCAATACTCGATGGGTTGAGAGCAAAATACGGAAATGAAAATATTGTATATGCCATGGGTTATGCTTCCGGTCCTGCTGCTTATGATGCTGAAATGCCATCAACTCTAAATGCCGATTCATTATTCTCCTCAGCTCTAGAGGCAGCTAAAAATGCAGATATTGTCCTGTTTGTCGGCGGATTGAATAAAAACCACTTGCAGGATAGTGAAGGGGCTGACCGTGTATCCTATGCCTTGCCTTTTGGCCAGGATAAACTTATTTCGGCCTTGCTGAAAGTAAATAAAAAGATGGGTATTGTGCTGGTAAGTGGCAACGCGGTTGCTATGCCCTGGGTAAAAGATGTACCGGCTATTATTGAAAACTGGTACCTGGGTTCGGAAAATGGAAATGCACTGGCCAATGTTATAACAGGAGCCGTAAATCCTTCAGGTAAACTGCCTTTTTCTTTTCCTAAGAAGCTGGAAGATAATGCAGCCCATTCGTTTGGGAGAATCTCGTACCCCGGCGACAGCATTAACGAGTATTACAAGGAAGATATTCTGGTAGGGTACCGTTGGTTTGATACAAAGAAAATCACTCCGCAGTTCCCTTTCGGGTATGGATTGTCGTATACCACTTTTGAATATGGGAAAATCAGTACGGCCAGGAATTTATACAATCAGGACGAAACCATTAAAGTATCGTTTACATTGAAAAATACAGGGAAAGTTGATGGTGCTGAAGCCGTGCAGGTATATGCCTCCCAAACAAAAGCATCGGTGTTACGCCCTGTAAAGGAGCTGAAAGCATTTAAGAAAGTATTCCTGAAAGCCGGTGAAATACAAACTATTGAACTGGAAGTAAAGGTAAAAGACCTGGCATTCTATAACGACAGAACCATGCAATGGACTGTTGAGCCCGGAGAATTTATCCTGCGCAATGCAGCTTCATCATCTGATGTGAAAAGCAGTGTGGCAATACAGGTGAAATAAGATTTACTGATAAATATTACCAATGGGGTGGCATAATGCCACCCCATTGGTATTTATAAGCGAGTTTGTTCAACTCACACTTTTTTATTCTTCACATAATTCATTTCAATGACAAATGCAACCAGTAAACCCAGTCCTCCGAATAATAATACCGAAGCTCCATAAACAACGCCTGAAATTTCATTTGCATTATTCCGTAGTTCCATAATGTTGTACCCGGCTATGGTGTTCAGGCAGATAAAATATCCGACTAACAATCCCAGTCCTATGCCAAGCAACAGGCAGGCAATCTTCAACGTACTAAAGATGCTGTTTCCTGTGGTTGTGATTGGAAACGAAAACTTGTTTTCAATCATGGATGCATCAAATTTGTCGCTAATTTTATCAATAATTGCCAACCGTTCTTTTTTACGTACGAACAAGTCGAACAATCTGAAAATACCAAGGGTTATAATTCCTACAACCAGTGGAATGCTAATAAAGTCCATCATAATTTTTTGTTTTTAAATAAATAATTTCGTTCTTTGCACAGTTTGACGCATATTGGTAAAAATGGTTACACGCACGTTGTATTTTTTTATTCTAATTTTTTCCTGTAACCTAAACGAATTGTTTGCGTCTATACTATTAATATGGAAAATCAGGATGAAATCATCTACATAAAGCGTATACTGGATGGAGAAACAAACTTGTTTTCCTACTTTCCGGAGCGTTACAGTCGATCCATTCATTCCCTGATAGCAAGGATTATCCCTTTGAAAGAAGATGCAGAAGAACTTACACAGGATACTTTTCTGAAGGCATTCCGTAAACTGGATACTTTTAAGGGGGAGTGCAGTTTTTCTACCTGGTTGTTTCGAATTGCTTACAATACGGCAATTTCAGCCACCCGTAAAAGGAGGATTATACTGCCGGCCATTGATGATGCCATGTTGGAAAGAGTGTCCGATGAACTTGTTGATACTGTTTTCGAGGATGATGAAGATGAAATCAGGCTGCAAAAGCTTGAAGCAGCCATTAATAAACTGACTGTTGAAGAAAAAACGCTGATTACCCTTTTTTATACGGATAATAAACCGGTAGCTGAAATAGCTGACCTGCTGGAACAAACAACCGATAATGTAAAAGTAAGGCTTTTCAGGGTAAGAAAGAAACTCTATGTTTTAATGAACAATTAAATGACTATGAAACAGGATAAAGCAATACTAAAAGCATTGAAGTCGCAGGAAAGCCCTGCACTTTCATATGACTTCAATGCCCGGTTAATGAGCAGGGTATATGTGGTTGTAGAGAAAAAGAAAAAACGTGCGTACATTCTTTCACTCTGTCTTATTTCAACTGTCTCCCTGGGACTTATTTCCCTGGCAGGTTATTTGCTCAAGGACCACCTGGTACTTGATTTCACGCTCACATTGCCACGTATGAACTTCACAATCGGATCATTATCAAAATACAGTTTTAGTATTTATATTGCTGTTCTGACCTTCATCCTTATTGGGTTGGATACTTATTTCCGTCATATATTTATCAAACGGAAAAACAATAAGTCCGGCCTGCTCAACTAAATTTCAAATGGCAATACCAAAAACCGATCTTATACTTTTTTAATCTTACGGAAAGATTCATGGATTGATTTAAGCAACCGTTCCGGTTTACAGTCAGTAATAATAATTCTGCGGACAGTCTGTAACGGAACAATTGAATCGCGTTTCGTTGATAGCGAAAAAGAAAGTTTAAAATACTTGCTCAGCTCCATGGCTCCTTTATGGTCGTATACGCCATTTGGATATGCCCAGTATTCCACCGGTTTGCCCACTATTGTTTCCAGCTTCTTTTTAGGATCGGCCACTTCTTTCTGCCAGTCAGCCGCATCTTTGTATTTAATCACCATGGTGTGGTCCCAGCTATGCAACCCAACCGTATGACCTGCTTTTGCCAGCTGTGCAATCTGGTCCTTGGTCATGTAATTTTTCTTGTTGTAGGTGATGGTCATGATAAAGAATACCCCCCTGAAACCGTTTTTCTCCATGACCGGTGCAGCAATTTCCGAATGTTCCACCCGAGAATCATCGAAGGTAATCAGGATTGGTTTTGTAGGCAATTCCTTGTTATAAACCAGGTAGTCGTACAACTGTGCAGGCTGAATCGAGTGGTAGCCGCTATCATGCAATACTTTCATATGCGCCGAGAATGTTGCCGGGCTTACCGTGTAATCGCCTTTATGTTCATTTGAAATCCTGTGATAACACAAAACCGGTATCTGCTGTTTTGCATAAATCACCGAAGCGCTGTTCTTTGGCTCTTTCGGATCAGTACTTGCTTTTTCAGTTGTTGCGGTTGTATCTGCGGCACCAGTGCCGGCTTTCTGTTGTTTGGCATGGTTGCAACTGATAACCGATAAACCCAGAAACACGGTGCAGATAAGGATAAATTTTCTATTCATTTTAGTAGTTTTTTTATTGTAATTTACTGAAGGTTATTCCTGCTGAAAAGTACAACTGCGATATAGGGATATTCCCTGAAGCTCATCGGATTGACTTATGTAGCAGAGCATAGTCTCCTTTCTTGACCGAATAATTCAGACGACAAATATACTGAAAATTACAAATATACAAGATTTTTTTTCAATTTATAAAACAAGGTTGAATCGCTCGTTCAACCGGTAAAACGATAAAAACAATAATGAACGTAAGTCATATACATTCTCTGAACCGCCATTATCCAAATAAATACCCGCCTTTTGTGGAGGCAGCCGTGTAGTTTGTAATGATCTGCGCAGAAAGTGTAGCTGTCAGAATAAATATGGCAGCCAATAAATAAAGTTTTCTCATCGTTTGATGGTTATAAATTTGAAAAGTATTTTAAAATCAATTTCTTAGTATCAATATTTCTATCTGAGGGGTTTTATTTCTTCACCAGTTTTGCTACCAATCCCGCTGTTTTTACAATATACATTCCTCTGGGTAAAGAACGAATGTCAATATAGCTCATTCCTGTGGTTTCCTGAGAAAGGATCAGGCTGCCCGAAAGATTATAGATAGAAACCAGGGTTGGCTTTGTTCCACACTCAATTCTAAAACCATCCGTTGCCGGATTTGGATACAGGGTAAGAACCGCTTCCGGATTATACAGATCGGTCATTACAGAGGTGCTGAAGGTTTGATCCATACCGTAGGTCGTCCCTGCAGCATTTACAGCTACTACTCTGAAGTGATAAGTAGTATTGGCTACTCCGGCTACATAGACGTTATACGAGGTATTTATAGTTCCTGTAAGCGGACTCAGAGTCGATGTAACTCTTGAACCATAGTTCGTTGTTGTACCGTATTCGAAACTCACCTCTGTACCTGCACCATTCGCATTGACTAATCCATGCAGTGTTGCTCCGCTTGAAGTTACTGCATTTGCGGCATCCGTTACGGCTGTAGGGGCAGTATAAGGCACCACAACATTTGAAACAGCCGAGGATATACTTTCGCCTACACTATTCCATGCGGTTACGGTAAAGTAATACCCGCTCCCATTTGTAAGCCCGGATACAATAACCGGACTTGCTGTTCCATGTCCCTGGATTCCTGTATTGGAAGTAACCGTATACTCCGTTACCACTGATCCGCCATCCGAAGCAGGAGCTGTAAAACTTACACTTGCATGGCTATCCCCTGCAGTTGCTGTGCCAATGATCGGGGCAGCAGGCATGGTTGGAAGAGTGGTAAAATGAACTTCCTCTCCATAACCTGTTCCTGTTGAATTCGTGAAATAAGCCCTGACATAATAAGTTGTATTAGCTGATAGCCCTGATAGGACTGAAGTAAAAGGACCAGATGAAGTTATTGCCCCAAGCTCGGTTTTAGTGGTAAGTTCAACGGTAGGGTTTACAGATGTACTCCAAGCGATACCGAATTGTGCAGGATTAGATAATCCTGAGACGGTAATTGTCCCATGGGCTATGGCTGTTGTGGAGGTTATTCCCGTTACAGCCTGGGTAGTGATTGTTGAAGCAGTTATGCCACTCCCCTGTATGTTGAAGCTATAAACCGGTGTTGCATCATTGCTGGCAATGGAAATAGTGGCCGAACGTACACCAACAACTGAAGCTCGAAACGTAACCTGAAATCGCGTAGTGCCATTAACGGGAATTTCATTTGCCGGGATCTGGCTTACGTTGAAATCCGAAGCATTGGCACCGGTAAGTGTTGCATAAGGGGCAGCTTCTGTAAGGGTAAGAGGCAAATTACCATCGTTCTTTACAATAAATTCCTTTACTATGAGATCCGAACCAACAATCCCTTGTCCAAACTCAGTATCATCCGCTACAGAAGGAGTCTGGTCCCCATTCATTATTTCACTGGAATTTCCCAGTACCGTCATTTTTGGTTCACTGTATCTGATAAGAGGAATTCCGGACGCTCCACTTCCATGTTCCATGGACCAGCTTTTTATATTCACCGGATAAGTATCCTCGTTGTTTTCATTGGAGAAAAAAGTAAGATGTGTATCCTCATCATCCGTATCAATATTCCATGAACGATAACCCAGATACGATTTATTGTAGATGTAATAGCCGGAAATTGTATTCTTCCAGAACTGGAACTCGTTCTGTATGCCCTGGTAAGTATATATGCCGTTTGCTGTTGCCGGGTTTGTAATGCCGGACACAAATACATCGCGCCCTATCACTCCATCCCCCTGAATGGAGAACGTATAAGGATCTTGGGTAGCATCATTGCTCCATACGGATACGGTTGCGGTGCGTGTACCCTCTGCCGATGGATCAAACTGAATGATAAAACTACCTGAACCTCCCGCATCGATTGTGGAAGCAGGCAATGTTGTTACGCTAAAGTCGGAAGCATTGGCTCCACTAATAGTTACAGTTGCTGTTGAAGTGGAAAAAGTCAAAGCACCTTCCCCGGTATTTTGTATATTAAAGGTCCTTGTAGCAGTTCCATTTGTCACTTCTGCAGACCCGAAGTTTGTTTGATCGGCAAAAGAAGGTGTATTCCCGTGATTGGAGATGGTAACACCATTGCCTTGTATCCCGATAACCGGTTGCGGAACAATGATCCTGCCTGCCTGGGTGACAGTAACCGTTTTGGTGGAAAGGTCGCTGCTGGTTATGGTGACCGTAGCAGTCCGGTCGCTCGTAGTGGGATTGGATGTCGCAGTCAGGCTTATGGTACCATTCGCTGTCCCTGAAATGGCACCTATAGACAACCAGGATTGGTTAGCACTAACTGTCCAGCGGGTATTTGAGGTAATGTCCACACTTCCGGAATTGTTTGCTTCGGCTGGCAGAGCAATACTGGTGGAGGATAAAGTCACAAAACGATCATCAAACTTTGTCAGTCCAAAAGTAGTTGTGTACCCGATCCATTTAACACCATCCAGGTCTACGGCAAGGGATTGTATCTGATTGTATGCAAGGCCATTCGAGGTATTATAGATAGTCCAGGTTGTATCATCAAACTTTGCAATGCCTCCACCATACGTTCCAAACCATTTATTCCCCTGAAGATCAATACAAACCGTTAATACATTATTAGTAGGCAGGCCTTTAACTGGTACAAAAATACTCCAGCCAACATTATCGTATTTTAATGCTCCTGCCGATGAGGCAAACCATTTATTTCCCTGGGCATCGATCACAACTTCATAAATATGAGTTCCAGGACAAAAGGTAGTCCAGCTAGTGCCATTAAACCTGCTTATTCCACCATCGGTTCCGAACCACATATTTCCTTGTGCATCTTCTGCTAAAGTTCGAACAGTATTGTTAACCAAACCATTGGAAGTTGAGTAATTTGTCCAGGCTGTGCCATCAAATTTCGAGATACCATAGTAAGTTGCAAACCATTTATTTCCTTGCTTATCGATCATGAAATCCAACACTAAATTACTGATCAAACCATTAGCAGTGGTATAATTAGTCCAGAGTGTACCATTAAACATAGCGGCACACATTTGTGTTCCAACCCATATATTTCCGTTTTTTTCAGTTGCAAGTGCAGTAATGGAATTGCCTATCATGCCACTGTTTCCTCCATGGTAAGTAGTCCAGGTGGTACCATCAAATTTAGTAACACCATTACCTGTTGCATTCCATTTATTATTTTGATTATCAATTGTTATTCTGCTTATTATATCGCTTGGAAGTCCATCGGCTGTATATTTCGTCCAGGTAGTTCCATCAAATTTAGAGACTCCCCCATAGGTACCAAACCATTTACAATTATTCGAATCAATGGTAACGGCATGCACGCTGTTATTAATAAGACCATTTGCTGTTGTATATGTTATCCAGCTTCCGGCAGTAATATTGAACCATGAAACTCCTCCATCTGTACCAAACCAGGGGTTATTACTTGTATCAATAAAAACGGCATGTACTGTATTGTTGGCCAATCCGGAGTTGGTATCGTAGGTTAACCAGGCAGAGCCATCATATCTGGAAATCCCACTATTAGTAGTTATCCATTTAATTCCATTTTTATCAATTGCAATAGCATTGACATGATTATCCACCAGTCCATTATTTGTAGTGAAGGTTGTCCAGGCAACTCCATCAAACCTGGATATTCCATTGTTGGTACCAAACCATTTACTTCCATCTATATCTATCGCTACCGCGTTTACATGGTTATCTACCAATCCATCCGCTGTGGTATAGGAAGTCCAGAGGGTGCTGGTAAACTTTGAGATACCATTGTCAGTACCAAACCACTTATTGCCACTTGCATCTGTTGCTGCTGCGTTTACATGATTGTCAATCAGTCCGTCTTTTGTCGTATATAAAGTATAAAGAGCTCCACCAATGGAGAATTTTGATATTCCCCCATTGGTTGCCACCCATTTGAATTGGGTATCTTCTGTGATCGCATTTACACAATTATCCGGTAAAAACTGGACTCCATCAAGCGCATATTTTGTAGTGGTGCCAAAATAATTGTTTACATGGGTAGATAAACCTTTATTGGTACAAATCCACCATCGGTTATTGTTATTACGGTTGTCAATAGAAATTGCATTCACCTCATTATCACATAACCCTCCTGAAGTGGAGGCAGTCGTGTAGTTTGTAATGATCTGGGCAGAAAGGTTAGCTGTCAGAATAAATAAAGCAGCCAATAAATAAAGTTTTCTCATTGCTTAATAATTCTATAAGTAGAAAGTGTCTTAGAGCAATTTGCAAGCCCTAATATTCTGAATAGTATCGTGAAATTGAAAGGATTAAGAGAAGTGTGGGTAAGAAAAGTTGATTAATCTTTATACCTGTCATTTCGTTTTAGGAAACATAAATGACGCCTTATTTACATATATTATATTTTTAACCAATATTTTTTACAAATGTACATTTATTATTTATCATTATACAACAAGTAAAAAATAAAGTTATAAATAAGTTTTATTGCAAGAAATTAATTTAATATCAAACATGAAAACAAGTCATTTTTAATATTATGATTAATAGTCGTTTATTCATTTATATCAAAAAAAATGGTTCTGTAAGTAGCCATATTTGACCATTGTAAAATCTGAAGTCAATAAGCAGCTGTTTCTAAACATGAACGAAACAGAATATGGAATAAACAAAAATCCCCCTGAACCATTGGGTCCGGAGGGATTTTTATGCAGTTGAATATATTTTTTTACTTGCCCGTAATCACAACCTGTTGTGTAGGGAATCCATCCACCGAAGCTTTCAGGGTAATGTTTCCTGCTTTGCCGTTAGTTTGTACTATAGCCAGACATTTGCCGTAAAACAAATGACGTTCCGGTTTCTTTAGCGATACATGATCGTTCTGATCGCCGTTGTCAGTTCCTACAATGGCTCCTTCGCCTTCTACGGTGAATTTCACCAGTTGATTAGCCAGTGGAGAAGCGTTACCCTCTTTATCCAGCAGTTCAACGGTAACAAATGACAGGTCTTTCCCGTCGGCAGCTATAACCTGTCGGTCGGCTTTCATACGAATGCTTACAGGTTCTCCTGCCGTTTTAATTTCTTTTGTCAGTACTTCTTTTCCATTCTTTCGGGAAACAGCTTTCAGTGTTCCTGGCTCGTACTTCACGCGCCACATAACGTGCAAATCTTCGCCTGTCTTACTGCGTTTACCCAATGACTGCCCGTTGAGATACAACTCCACTTCATCGGCATTGTTGTAATAGGCCCAAATGTCAATAGTCTGTCCTGCTTTCCAGTTCCAGTGCGGGAATATATACAATACGTCTTTGGTAGTCCATTCACTTTGGTACATGTAATACACATCTTTCGGGAATCCTGCCAGGTCAATGATTCCGAAATATGAACTGCGTGATGGCCACCAATAAGGAGTTGGCTCACCCAGGTAATCAAATCCTGTCCAGATATATTGCCCTGCCACATGATCATATTTCTTGACTTCTTTCCAGGTTGCTTCATGGGTTGAACCCCAGGGGGCATGGCTGTTATCGTAAGCCGAACATTTTTGAAGCGGATTAAAAAAGGGCTTATCCCATGTTTCAGGCCATATATTCATGCTATCCGAAGGCATAAGGTAAAACCCGCGTGTCTGAAGTGCAGATACTGATTCACTCGAGAAGAACGGTTTGGTAGGAAAACGGTTGGTAATACCGGCATATTTTGTTTCGTTGTAATTAAACCCGATCAAATCCAATGCACCGGATTGAAACAACGGATTATTGTCGCCTGTCCCATTACAAGCTGCTGATACAGGACGGGTAGGATCAACCAGTTTGGTGATATCAGCCAGATGTTTGGTAAGCAAGGCATACTTGCCCAATTTCCCTAACCGGGTATCTTCCGATTCGGCTATCTTCCTGTTATTTAGCTGGATGTTGGCTTTTTGCAAATCAGTATCATCAATCTTTGCTTCTCCCCATTGTTCACCTACTTCGTTGCCAATGCTCCAGATAAAAACAGATGGGTGGTTGCGGTCACGCAGGATTAAATCGGTCAGGTCCCTTTCGTGCCATTTATCGAAATCCAGCGAATAATCAAAAGTAAC
>Ga0302285_10000184_pt1 | contig 36934 bp, 23 predicted proteins | sample III_Fen_E2_2_FD_200455 | JGI IMG/M metagenome (GOLD analysis project Ga0302285, IMG submission 200455) | Peat permafrost microbial communities from Stordalen Mire near Abisko, Sweden - III_Fen_E2_2 | ecosystem: Environmental > Terrestrial > Soil > Wetlands > Permafrost | place: Sweden: Abisko... | reverse complement strand
AACCCCAACCCCAACCCCAATAATTTCTTTTCTAAAGAGAGAATTCTATGAGTATCATTTTTGAATCCATTCTAGCAAGATAAAAAAAAGCTAAGAGAAAACAAATAAATTTTGTTAATTGTATCAATACACTTAATGGTGTATTTTTAAAATTTCTTATAGCTCCAAATCTAATTGATAAAAGTTTCTTGAAGTAAAAGTTCACATTTTTTTAATTCTCTTATCAAAAGAGCTATTTTTCCTCTGCTTTTCACTCGTTTTTTGGGTGCACTAGTTCCTACAAATGAAACAACAAATCAGAAAGGATAATCCTATGAGAGCTAGCATATTTGTGTCTTAAGACGATTATGTTTTCATCCAACTACTAAACTTCTTAATTCGTGATGAAATTATAATAATACACATTAGCTAAATTCGATTCACTATAATATCGTTAGACACGTTCACCAGCAACTACAAAATTTCCCTATTTCTATTTCTTTTTCTAATTTCTGCTACTATTTCCATCTTTTACCCTGATAAATTGAAACCAATTGTCTGCAATAATAGAAGACTAGAGTTTTTTGGATGGAACAATTTCTTAAAGCAATTCATATCGGATTTAGTTTAGCTCCATAAGAGCAACAAAATAGCTGTCATAATCACAAGGATATTCACTCCAAGCAGCTAGACTATTGCTAATACTACTTGTGGTATCTCGAGGATATCTCCTTTCACTTGAAAACTAGCACTTTTTGTTCACTTCATACTTATCCAGAAATCGCATAAAAAATAATCCATAAAGATATAGAATCCAATTATGATGAGATGCAGCTATGGATTGTTTGCTAAGGCAGTTACTAACCCTAAAACCAGACTAATTATAATTCATCAACTTGTTTAATCGCAAGCTTAGAGATTTCAATACCCCAGGCTAAAACGATTCATCTAAATAAATCTGCATCCCATCAATATCCTGAATCTTCACTTAATGTACTTTTCCAAGTTGAACTTCAAGCAATCTGAACATCCTTGAAGCTTATCTCTAGCGAATTATCGCCTCATCGAGAGCTAGAATTCGTTGCAGGTAAGTTAAAGCTACAGGTTGTAAAATGAATTCAGTAAACTTATCTGATTTTTTACCATAAATTCTTCCATTAACTGATTGCTCTAATTTTTCTATCATAAACTGTTTTTTCAAATCTTTCACTCCTAGCTTCAAAAGTTGCTAGAGTTCCTCTTACCCTTCTTCTTCATCTTCATCTTCTGATTCACTCTATCTCTCTTCAATTACTTGGGGCGGCTATCCTTCTGGATCTTTTTCTGTGTCTTTCTCTGATAATTGCTGCTCCTTTCTCTTCTCTTCTTCCTCAAGTTTCTTCTGTTTACGAAGCTTCCTCTTCTCGGCGAGATTGATCTTATTTTCGAAGAAAGTTAATTTCTTCTCACTTTCCGCTTACAGGAGTTCTTGCTTGCACTTCCGAGAATAGTAATCTAAGGAATTCTCGTGCAGCATACCTGTTTGACTGATCCGTATGCTCAGCTAATTTACAAATACAAAGTCAAAATGAAACTCCAAACAACAGATTTTTGAAGTCTTTTTTTTCAAGTTGCTTACATTGAAAGGATCTTAGATAAAAGGTGAATCATTTCCATTCTAGCAATCCCTTTCCTCTGTGTTCCCATCTAGGACAAGTTTCTCTGTTAGATTCTCCTTCCCAGACAGAATTAGCTCTTTGAAAAGACTATCAGCTTTTCCAATTGAAAAGATTTTTTTAATTTCTTGTTAAAACTGCATCTTTATGAGTTTGCCTACTATCTTCGATTTCCTCTTCAGAAACGCATAGAAATGCCCAAAGTACTGCTAAATTGCAGACAGTGAATACAAGAATCTCTTGATCTATCTAAACAGACTCTCAAATCGTAAATAAAACCTTGCACGCAATTCAGGAGTATTACAAAATGTTTGCTTTTAGACTTCCGAGAAGCAATCACCGCTCAGCTACATTAGCACCGAGAATATCACTCGGTTCAACTGCTCCTCCAGTAATTAATTTCTCAGAAGCGATAACTGCTACCATGCAGCTGCTTGAATCGCTTCCCAATTGTCGCATGAAAACTTTTTACAGAGCAGCTTAAATACCTCAACTCGAGAGGCGTAATCGATAGGCTTTTCAAGGGAAATGGCTTAAGGGACATTCAGCTTAAACTATTGTAAGTTTGCAGTTGATTATTAGGGAGGTTATTATGTGTTTTATTCTGTATTATTACTGCTGCTATTTTTCGCTAAATGAGTAACCACTCTTGGGCTAATTCCATGTTGAACTTACTAATCTGAACTACCGCTTCTTTTCCCTTTCTAGTATTACCTTTATTAGTTAATTTTCATTCAAAAATAAGCCAAAAAAACAGGAAATAGTTTCCAGAATAAAATATTCAAATTCTTACTGATACCTTATTGGTTAGAAAGAAGGAGCAAAACATTTATTCAGTTTATCTTGAAGATATTGCTGCTACGCTAAAGGAAGAATAGCCTCTTCTCTTAGAACTACCACACCTTGTTATTATTGCAAGCAAGTTTCCTAAGGGTTCTTATCGAGCGAAGACGCCCTAAGACAATAGTCTGCTTTACCAGAAATACTCTCGAATACTCTGACAAGTCCTTCGTTATTAGCTCTCATGGAATGAATTCTATATCTCCCTTATGATTACTACCCTCCTTGTAGAGCTAATCCATCTAATTTAGGGTTATTTCCACCACTGCTGTGTGTAATACTAATATTTTTGTTTTTCACACTGGATATTGGCTATACGATTAGGAGAGAATCAAGGAAAGGATGGAGCCTTTTGAATATCTCTCTCTTTTCCCTGTAATATTCTGATAAAAAAATAAGTCAAAAGTCCTTTAGAAGCAGCCAAAAAACTAACTAAAACTATTTTTACTTTCGAATTAATAGAGGAAATCATCATTGTCATCTTGGTACAAAAATTATTATTTCTTAAAACTTTCTGAATTCCTCACAGGGAGATGATATTCAAATGCTTCAATACACAATAGCTGTTCCCGTTGAGTTTTTAACTCTTAGTACTGTTCATATAAAGCACTGAAAAGTTCTCGAAGATGCATTTTTTTTTCTTTATTCTTAACTGCCTTGATTGACTTAGTTTCACCTTATTTAAGATTTTTTTAGTTACCTGACTAGTTTTAACTTATCCTACTAGGACTATTCTTATTCTTCCCAGCTTGCCCATTGATGAATAAATCATCATCAAACATTTGTTCTTTATCCCAATGATTTATTTCATGTTTCCTGCTTCTGATAGCTTTATTTGCCTTCTTTTCAGCTAGTTCTGTGTTTTTCATAATATTAAAAAAACAACTCAAATTAATCCCAAAAATCCCTTTATTATTAAATTCATTAATTACATTCAATTTGTTCCTGTGTTGGCTTCATGTAGGTTGTATGCTTGCTCTTGTAATTCAGTTTATTCTTATGTAGTGCATCCTATTAGTCCTCATCTTCTGATCCTGATAGAGAAGAAAAAGACTTAAAATAATCCCTGCTTTTGGAGAATTCCCCGGACACATCAGACTCCTCTTAGAATAGCTAGCTTTCATCTGGCATTTGATTCTCGCATAACTACTGCTGTTGCTGTTGTCTTTTCTTACGTAACATCTTTTTGCTGGAATCTTTAGTAAGTTTATCGTTAATCTTGTTGTTATTTTGAGCCTGAAAACGAGGATTTAACCCAAATTCAAACACATAATTTAGTAAAAATATTTCTTACAACCACTCCTTTATTTCCTCCTTCTTCATCATCTTTGAGTTTCTCGATGATTTCTTCCTTTTCTTTGATCCTATTAGATCGGATGTTGCCGTTGTATTTCTTGAAAATCTAGCCTAGAGCTTACTTTTCAGGAGTATTATTCTCCAGAGCATCTTTCTTCGCAGCTGCTTTGAGTGGTTTCTTTTGCTTTACTGGGAGTAATGAAGTCACTTCGTTGATGTCTTTCAGCATATCTTGAAGCTTTCCATCAGTTAGATCTTTCTCTGCTGGGCTCGCTGGAACTTAGTCTGATTCTTTTGGTTTTTCTTATTGTTCCTTCGAGTTGATATGCACACTAGATAGAATTGTTGCTTTCTCCAGATCAACGATATCCTTTTCTATAAAAAAAGAGATTATTGTGACAAATTTGTGAACACAGTATCAATCAAATGACATTTTAACTGACTTGAACCTGATTCAGCAGCATTGAAGAATCTGCTTAAAGGGCTGCCTTTTTTCTCACTAAATGGACTTTTCTTCGATTTTGGAGAAAAATTTACATTTTCTGAGCTGTCTTTGGATTTTTTACGCAGAGTATCAGCCATTTTGATTCTTGTGACTATAGGCTATTTGAGAGAGGCATTCTTAGGAGAGAGCTGAAGAGGAATACTTTATGTGATATTCTAAGAGAACGGAGAGCAATCTTAGGGCAAGGATTATTATAATAATTCTTCTTCTTGGTGAATGTCTGTTTTATCTTAATTTTTTTAATGCTAAGCGACCATTTTATAAAAGGTCTGCTATTACAATTGAGAATTTCTCCCAAATATGCTCTGAAATTTCAAGCATAACAAATTAAAACCTGAAAGAAAATGAGCGAAATAATTATTAGGATTTACCTTTTTAGATTAAGGGGAATTTTAGATGGAATCTTGGATATTTTTAGGAGATCCTTTGATCTTGCTACCTGACTAAAAAGTCCTTTGCTATTTAGAGGTAGGAGATGCATCCATTTGATCGAAAATACTCGTAGTCACTCCTTATATTTCCGATAAGCGAATCTTAAGATTTTCTTAAGAATTATTATTCTAAATCAGATTCTTACTACCGCCATCCTACTTTATGCTGTCTACTCTTCTAATGTTAGTCTTTGAAAGCAAACTTTTGATGTTAGGATGGAGGCGTTCTTGTTTAAGAGATTTTTTAGAAGTTTTCTTGGTTTTTGAAGTACTTTTACCTTATTAGGGAATATTTTTGCTGATTTGGACATCATGTTTGTCTTTTGTTAGGTTATTGGAAACGGATCCTTTGGGCTGAGAGTTTGAATTTGGAAGTAACGAGGATTCTAATGACGACTGAGATGAAGATGAAGAAGAAGATGATGATGATGGCTATTATTCTGATTGTTATGATGACAATTATTGTGAAGATAAATCATATTTGGAGGAGCCCGTTGGATCGCTTTTCTCGGGCTATTAGAGTTTAATTGATACTCTTTCCGTTTTGGTATCTTATTTAAGCTTAGTTTAAGTGATCTGCTTGCTACTTGCAAGTTTGGAATCAAATAACTTAAGTTTAAAAGCCTAGCTCAATCTCACTTTCTAAGCAATATTCCACATTTTACTTTTCCTCTATTGTAGATGTTCTCCAAGAACTTCATTACTAGTTGATCCTGCTTATTTTTTTTTCTTGAAATTCAAATTCTTAGAATGTGCTTATTCTCTATTTTCTTATCCTTCTCCATCTCCATCAGAAGAATCTAAAGAATCCGATGAAGTTTGTAATTCCATAGTTTTATTAAGAAACTCTTCAAATTTCCTTTTGTCATGCTCACCAGATAGAAACTCCTTCGAATCCAAGATGTCAAACGTCGAAATCACATTGCATTAATCGATCTTATGCAAATAATTCTTCAGTTAGAGTTAATATGGCCACCAAAATAGCAACTAATTCTTCAAATCAGTCTCTTCTAAACTTTTCTCACCACTTAAGTACTTATTCAAGTTAGTTTGTTGATAGAATTCCACTCCTTCCTTGTTTTTAAAATTGAGTAATCAAATCTAATAATTATGTTGAATAAATTCTCTTACTCTTTGCAATAAATCCTTTCTGTGTTGTATTTCAGGATGATTGAGTAGCTGATCAAACTCATAGATATTCTTCCCATGCTTATACCCGCAGACATAATGAAAAACAAATTGCTAAGCTTCCTTCTGGAGTCTCATGAATATATCTGCTTCGTTGTCTTCTGCTTGGACAATAAATTCAAGGATATGTCTGAGAATACCTTTTTTTAGCTTAGCACGCTGGGATTCCTTATCAAGAATACTCTAATATTAATTTATCATTTCCTGCAACTCAGTTTTGTATGGAAACTATTTTGACGTCTTGTGTGTTTCCTTGCATAGCCAATAATACTCCCCAGTAGCTTCATTCAAACGGAAACGCCATTTGTCTGCTGAAAAAAAAAAAAAATGAAAAACATGAAGAAATTAACAAAAATATTAACTATTTTTAGGGTATTTTTTCAATAAGATGCATATTCAAAATAAACCTCTCGCAATATCTCCAGCTTTTCCAGAATCAATGAACAAGAGAAATTCATGAACAAGGACAAGAAGATGAACTTCTTCTGGCAGCTATATGTCTATTTCCTGAGCGATCACCAACAGATGCTAGTCAAGTAGATTTTCCTGATGGCAATGTTGAAACACGTTAAAAGGTTGTTGATTATCAGTATGCTACAACATCTCATGGTTAATCTCCCTAGTATTTTCACTCTAAATCCATAACTTTCTTGGAGTATCTTCGCAGTCTCGTTTCTAGTTCTCTTGTGGTTCTCCTATGATTTTCATATTTTTATTAGAATTAGCATCTTGATTAATCCTGCCATCCTCATCATTATCTCCAAATTAACCTACTTGCTCTTCTTAAACAGACTCCTAACCTTTCTCTTTATTCTCAATGATATTTCTTAAAATTTCATTTATATCCACAGTGTATTCGTTTCCCCAACAATTCAAGAACACCATAATATGCTGGGACTTTCCTCTAATCCATTCATTCCATGTTTCAACTGCCAACTAGGCTTGTTTTTTACCCTTATTACCTTGCTAACCTTTCCATTTTTCTTGAATAATTCTAATTATGTAACCTTCTCCAGGATGACAAACCAATGCAAGATTACTAAGTAAATCAACATATAACAGCTATTTATCTCTTTCTATACTCACCCAACCAACTGGTAGCTCAAGAGTAACGAAGAATCTAGCCATCCAGTAAGATGATTCATCTCTTAATATACCAAATTCTATGATTTTCTGAGCAATAACTTACGGATCTTATTTTAAGAATCTCTCATTGCTGTTCAGTCTCAACTTTAACGCTTCAAAGTCGTTCCCATATTGTCGCTGTTAAATAACAAATAATCATAACCATAAATTTTTTTTTAATTGCTTCTTCCCCTCCTGAATTTTTTTAGTTTTTATCAACTACCTCATAAAATTCCTCAGCTAATTGAAGAAGAGTCTTTGCTTAAGCAACCGTTGCCATGGAATACATCGAAGAATTACTGTTCTACCCTCCATGATGATCATCCTTCTTCTGAGCTAGCTCTTTCAACGATTCTTCAAGACGAGTTAATCTGATAAAACAAATCAGAGCAAAAACACAAATTTCTAGTTTATAACTCATTCGGTTTAAATAAGTACTCCATAGTATGAGTCTTATCTACAAGGGAGTAGACATCAGGATGGTTGAATAGTTATTGCTTTTTAGTTAGTTTTTTACTGGTTCCAGTAATATCTCTCTTGCTAGTGATATGCACCTTGGAAGATATTTACCCATTATTGTTGTTATTTTTCAAGGAAAGTGGCGAGGAAGCTATGGACGTTGTCTATTACTGTTTCAGAGTTTTAGTCTTGTTGAGAATTACTGAAGATTGATTTATTGAACGTGTCGAGGTGTTAAGTAGGTTATTAGTATTAGTGTTGTTTGTTTTGTTGTTGAGAGACGACTGATCTGCATTCATTTAGGAATCGACAGAATCGGAGTTCAAGAAAAATTAACTATTTCTATTCAATGGTGATACAATACTTGATTTGAAATTCTCACTAGCTTTATTGAAATTCCATTTATCTATCCTCTCTTCACTTTCATTGAAACCACTGCTTTGATGACTCATTGCTAAGAAATGCTTGAAATACGGATGCGATGAGGAAAATGTTAGTTTCTGCGTATTGAAATACACAATCTTATTTCTATCATCCAATTCTTTCTCGATATTTTCATTTAACACATCTGTTTCAGCCATTTTCTAGATTAATTCCATTGTCTTCTTGTCTGATGCAGTTGCAACCCCAAGTTAGACTTTGAGTTTCTTCATTTCTTGTTACACATATTAAGTGTATTACAATAGATCTTGATGGTTAGCATGGTAGCTAACCTAGCCAGTGGTTTTTCTGCTGAAAATGCCTTAAAGAAGATTTTAAAATAAATTGCTTCCTTCAGTGTTTGCTCCGTTAAAAATAAATGATTCACCAAATTATCCTTTTATTCTATTATTATTCCCCTTTGAGAACTTCTTCTCTTGCCCATTCGCAGGTCGCTATGGTAAGACCATGTTCTCATCAAACATGTCTCCTTCTTGCACACCTGTTCTTAGTTATTTGCGTATTAGCTTTATGGATTTGGTGGTTTGCTCCATGATTTCTATGTCTCTTCGAGAGCTTTTTAATTACTCCAAATTACCCTTAGATTGCATATTTTATAAAGGGCTTCCTTTGCGAGAAGATACGATGATACTTTTCTTTTTTGAGGTGATAATAGGACTGATAAGATTAGGTTTTTTGGGAGAAAGTAAGTTATTTTTTGATGGCTGATTTGAGGAAGGAATTAGAAAATTCATAGGTTTTGGTAGGAAAGATCTTGGCTGGTTTATAAGTGTCTGTTGCTGATGCTGATTTCGGGTTTCAAGTGATTTCTGTATCGATAGGTTCAACTTTTCTTATTGTTGATTTTGCAAGTTAGAATCAAGATACTTAGAAGGTCTAGGACTGGCTATTTTCTTCAAATGATCCTCATTGTTTGTTGTTTAAGATTGTTTTCCATCACTGGAATCACAGCAATCATCATTTATAAGGTTGATTTATATCTTGATTTCCTTTGATTTTGAGTGATTATTTGTATTCTAGTCTTTTACAATATCTCCATCATTTGGAACAGTCCTGCTGCTACTTCTATTTTAGGTGCTTTAAAAATCTTAATGCTCCTACTATTAAGCAGATGAAATACCTGGTAATACTAGCAAAATTTCATCCATGTTTATTTAAGAGCCTTTATACTCAATGCTGGTAGATGAAAAGTCAATGAAAAATTATCTTGTGTATGGTTGTTTTTGTTTTTGATTTATGTTTTTTATGTATGTATCCTTCGATTTAAGTCCTAGAATTTAGTTAGTTCTACGAGTGTTTTGATTCAAAATAATATCAGCATTCTTTGGATACCCTCCCATTATTAAGTGATATATATTTTTCCTTTTTGATTTCTTTGGGGAGGTTTGTAATATTTTATTAAAAACAATTTAATATTTTAGTACCCTAAAAGAAGCTGCTTGGAAAGATAAAAGAAAAAAGGTGATTTGTCAGCAGTGCAGTGAAGTAGTTCTCCTCAAAAATAGCGTGAAGGATAACAACGGATAACAGCGATTTCGTAAAAGGACATAACAATTTTATGAGCTAACCGCAACCACCGAATAACCCGCAACTAAAAAATGAAGAATAGCAGGCTAAACTTGGTTAAAAACCTGCTAATACTGCTTCAAGACCAGCTCCCGATAAGCTCACAGCGAAATTCAATTTCATATAAATCTCCAAGTTCGTCAAATGCGAATTGCAAAAGAAAACTTCTCTTATTGAATTGCGACTCACATTCTCCAAGATTCTTGGTAAAACTCTACCATTTACAAACAACTTTGTCTTTTTGGAACTAAAGATGCCATTTTAAAAAAATAAAAATAATAACAACAACACCAACAACAGGGGATGGATGGATGCTACTTTTTTAAGATGTTTCTTTTGAATTTTTTCCTTTTATTCCATCTGAACCACTTCAGTTTAAAATCTTTGTTTAAATATTTCTTTTTTTTATGTTTTAAAGAGCTCGACTTAGCTGGAAGAAATCTAGTGTTTGAATTATAATAAGGTCCAAATCAGCCTACTCGTTAACTGAATGAAATAACACCCCTTGGATAGCAAGGCATGGATGGAGTATCTTATGATATCAACGTATCTCTGCAGGATTATGGAGCTTGAAGGAGAAAATAAGCAAGTTTAGAAAATCGCTCTCTATACTTTCTCCATCTCTCTTTGCCTCTTTTTCCTTTACAATCTTTTAATATTTTCTAGCTTATTTATGGCTATTTTTTGTGTATTGCATAAGTGTTTGTTTTTAGTAAATCCTAGCTTATTCATCATGTGCATTTAGCCATATAAAACTGTCTTTTATTTGATATTACTCGCTTTCTTTAAAAATTGTGCTTGCTGAAAATATACTTAATCAATTCATACGTAGACTTTTTGTTTTTAACAAATCAAAATATCTTTTTGTAATCACTAACACAATCACTTTCTTTCAACAGACCGGAAATTGCTCTAAAAAAAACTAATAGGTTTTTGATGGGAACATTTTGGCTACATAAAACCAATAAAACCATCCCAATTATTCAAAAATATTGATGACCACCTTAGAGGAATGTGAAAGATTAATCATCAAAAAAAAAGCAAATCACCCAACTACTTTTTTTTTAATATTATCAAAAAAATTGTATATTCTCGATATAAACTTTATGATCGTATTCGTTGTTTTTCCTATTGTTTCTAGCCTTTATTGAACATACCAATCAAGCCAAAATGATTTTCTCAGTGTCTTTACACATTAAAATTACTTTGGAAGCGAGATTTAAGTCATATCTTGTGATTTTTCTGAAAGAAATTATTTTCTTTTTTTGAAATTCAAATCAATAAGATACCTATGATGAACTCTATTTTCCTTTAAAAGATGAAACGAGAGAACAATCTAATTTATAGTTGGCTGGTCGTTTATTTTATCTAAACTGATTCAAAGAGTCCCTCTTATTTATTCTTTAAATTTCAACTTGTAAACAATTCAATAAACATCAAAATTGTTGTAACATTTACTTTCAAAAAAGCTGAATAATGGTTTTAATTATTGCTTTTTGACAATTCGAGATTATTTTTTGTTGGAGGAAATCCAACAATAATGGCAAATAAACCCATTCATTAATTTCATAAATAAGCTTCTTTTTATGTGCTTGATTTTTTTAGAAAAACCTTAAAATCAAGAAAGAGTTAACACTTTTTTACCTATTTTCCTTAAAGCTGTGTCTTTTAGAGCATTTACAGGAAGGTAATGAAATTTAAGTTAATCCAAGGAAGTTTAAACTAATCTCAGCAGCAAAAATAAATTTTTATATTATGAGTTTATTAATTAAAATTTTATAAAAACAGTGCTTCTCAATTAACTGAAGCAGACAGCTTTATAGGCTGAGGAATTCGGATAGGACTTGAAGTAGGAATTCTGATTAACCTCGCAGAGAAGTCCACACGGTCCTAGGTATTATTCCTATTAAATGCTCTTAATAGAAGTTGTAAATTCGTTAAAGGCATACTTGAATTTAACTTTAAAATCGAGCCATTTAGAAGGAAGTTCTTTCCAGACACTTAACTGGTTAGATGTGCTTAAAACGAAGGATATCAACACTTCATTCACAAAATAATATAATTTAAACAAAAAAAAAACTCATTCTTCAGCAAAGAGCATCTTACTTAAACTACAACAATCAAACAGAAAATGATTGGCAGTTTCAATTTCTTTGAGGAGATAAATTCACCTGCTTCTTTCTTCGACAATAGAAATGGACTCTTCAGTACCAGTGAGTTTATCTTTCTTTAAAATGTTAACAATGTTATCAACAACAACCACAATTATAATAATAATAATAATAATAATAATAATAATAATGTGAGACCTTCACAAAATGATTCCTCACTCAACATGAACTACAATCTGTTAGAGTCAATTTATTTTGAAAGTCAACATCATATCAACAAAGGTATGCAGCAATAAGATACGCTTATTGAAGAAGAAAGAGAATTAGGAGGAAAGTTGAAATCAGAATAAACTATCCTTCAACAACAACAACAACTCTAATAATCAGAGCAGATAGACATCGCAGATTTCTAAACCCGTCAAATGACCATATCTCCAAGACGCTGTAGAATCAGTTCCATCATAAGATAAAGTAGCTGCTCAAGTGACAGTGAAGAGGATAGCAATCAGAGTCTAGCTTTTTCTGAATAAAAAATCAGTCTTTTCTCAGCTTGCTTCTTCCTCCCAGGAGATATCTACCTTGACTTTAGCTACCTCACCAAGACCATTCCTATTGCAAATGCTCATTCTACCTCTGCTGGGATAGAGGATACCTCCATTATTGAGGAATCTTAGCCGTAATAAGGACTGAAATCATGTGCCTTAAATTAATGGAAGGAATGTTTTCGTGTTTCTAAAGGAGAAAACAATTATTTTTATTATTCCCTCCGGCCTACTTGTCTCAAGGAGAATTCCATTGAGTAAATACGAGAATACTTGAAGAATCACTAGCAAGCAATCTCTAGAAACTCTGAGAAAACTTAAAGCTCTAATAATTAAGACAACAGTGAATTATCCGAAAATTGTACATTCCTTCAGTAATTAAGCACTTACGTATATTAAAAGCAAGATAACTGCTTTTAAGTGGATGAAGTACTTGAAATCCCAACCACAGACTCCGTAAATGAGCACACTCAGAATAGCCTTGATTCTCATGCATTGGTTGATCTCGAGAAGCTCGGTGGCTAGATCATGAAAGAATCTGAAGACTCAAGTGGCAGCACTAATTCCTTCCTTTTTAGCTAGGTTTTCACGACACATCAATCCAGCGCAAGATAATTGCAGATGTTGATATTCTCAGGAAAATTCCTTGATATTTTGCACAGTTCTGATAAAAAGAAAGAACAATTGTCTACTTCTTCCCTCTTAAAAGAAGGAATTTTTGATTTTCTATCACCTCATAGCAGATTTATCTTTTCGAAATTACAAGCTACTGCAACTCAAAATGAAGATCAGAAGACAAAATAGAATCTGACTCTAATGACGAAGGATGGGTTTAAATTACCGTCAGTGGTCTCCGTAGCTGTCAAGAAAATTTAAATCGAAGGTGACACAATTCAATTTTTTGTATTCGATTTCAAAATCAAGATCAAACACTAGAAATGTCTTGCAAAACTGAGAAAAATCAATAAGCAAACTGATAAAGAAGATCACAAAGAAATCACGTCAAATTAAGTTTTAGAAACATTGAATTCTGGTAGAAAAAGAAGGAAATTCAGTGATAACACTAACTCCTCCCTAATTAATGATGAAATTGATCCATAACACCTTGAACAAACTTTTTCTTAAATCAATGATCAGAATAATTCCCATTTTCCTTTAAGAAAAATTTTAAAAAAAGAGGCTTTGGAAGGACAAAATAATCTTTGAAGAAAAAAAACATAATCTTCTTTGCAGTTAGCAGACAGAAAAGCACACATACACATTAAGAATTTACTTATTAAATATTTTCTCTCTTTCCTTTTTTCCATTTTTGCTTTTAATTGTTCTAAATTTTCATTTTTTTCTTTTGTTTCTATGTTATTTTTTACTGAGTTTTTAAATTGAAAAAAAAACACTGAAAACTGAAAAAGTTTTCTTTCTTCAAATTCAAAAAAGAGTTGGATTAGTATGGAAATCTAAACTCAAATAATGAGAGTTAAAAGAGTTGGTTTGCTAAAGATTGATAATTGACTTCATAAATAATGATAGATATCAATTAGAAAGAATAATGTTAAACAAAATTTATTGCATAATACAGCTCAAATCTGTTATTTCTTTGAACCATTTTTTTTCTTTCCTAGTGGTCTTTTAATCTTATTATTAAATTTAAAAATTGATCTGCACAAAAACTTATCTGCCAAATTGAATTTCATTCATTTTCATGAAGACTGAAATCCTGTAACCTTCACCATACAATTCACAGTAAGAAGTCTCAGTAAAAATAGGTATATCCTATCTTTTTCAAGAATCATAAGAATATACCAGAAATTGGAGATAACAGTTACTTCTATCATTATGTTAGCAGTTTCAAGAAAACCAAGGATATATTCAATGTGTATTTTTTATTTTTATTGGAAACTATCTAACAATAATAGCTATTAATAATTAACTTGTATTTTTTCAGATTCTAAGATTCGAGAAAATTGTTCTTATTATTTCCATATTTTGTTTTTCTTAGCCATTCAATCAAGATAAGCTTGTGCTTTTGATAATTATTTGATCACAAATGAATGCGAAATGTGTTTTATTAAATGAATTCCTTGTAGAATGCATTACTTTCTTTGTTCATTTCCCATATCATTATACCATGTATTTAACTTAATTGGGGAGAAAAAAAAGAAAATTTTTCTCTTAAAGTTAATTAAACTTTTTTTTTTTGAATTGCAAATAGGAATCAATTTTTGGAGGTTTTCCATAAGTTTATTGTGAGGGGATCTTTTTTAATTAAGGACAATAAACATTGGGATGTCCTTTGAATCCCTCACTTTTGAGTTTAACTTTTTTATTTTTGAATTTGTGTTTGTTTTGTCTCTTTCAAATTTCGGAAAAAGAGAAAAGATAAGAATTATGTGGAAAAAAGATTTGATTTGATCATTCGTGATTGTTCATTTATATTAGTATTCATTCATTCTCTCATAACATCATTTTATATTGGTTGTCAGTGCTGCCATTTAAATGCATGGTCTTATGTCTGACAACTTATAGGTTTTTCATTTACATATACATATAATATGAAGTTTCTTCTGAGATAGCGGAACTTGTTATATCTCCTCTAAAGGCATATTCTGTTTTCTTCTACTGAATACTGCTAAATGATATTCTCAAAAAACTAGGTGAAAGTCGGATCGCATGGCACTGTAGAAAGTGCCCCTGGATGAAAAAATTGCTTAGCAGTCCCCTTCAGTAAAAAAGAAAATCAGCTCTTCTTTTTTTGGGGTTATGAAGATATAGAGATTTGATTAATTAATTAAATTGATTTATTATGTGAAAAGATTTTCAAATTATCAAACCCGCACAGGGTAGCTTGAAGATGATAATATATTCCCCCATTAGTTTTATTTGCCTCTTATTCAAATCAAGTAAGGAAAATCTCTCTCTCTTCCTCTTTAACTCAAAAAAAAAAATTAAGTAATTTTGCATTTTATTTTTTTCAGATTCAAAGCAGCCCTTTTGGAAAGAATACCAACACAGAATCAGCATACTTTTTGATCAGCGTAAGTGTCTGTAAGTCTTCAATTGAAAGATCTGGACATCCTTGCTTGACTGACCCTTTAGAATTTATCTGATTCTGAAAGTTTAACCCATTTTTGGGGATCTCTTCGTTTAGTTCATTTATCTTTTCCTTGACAAATCCTTCTAGCTCATCTCTCACAGAAGCTATAGCTTTTATTGCTTTTTGATTCCTCGACACAAGACTCTCAATGTTACAATTCAATGTTGCTACGTTGAACTTCTTTTGACCCTCCCATCCTTTTTCTACTCCTCCTCCTCCTTTGTCAGTCTAGAAATATTTCACAATCTTCTACTTAATCAAAAATTCCAAAGACGGAGATGGTTCGCTCTCTTGCTTAGGCGGATTAGAATTATTAGTATTATTTGAAAAAGCCCCTCCTGTCTGGATGTACTATTACTTTTTCTCAGCTTTTCCAGCATTCTATTATCGAAGAAAAGTTCTTAATTATCCATAGAATTCCTTCTTTTTTGATTAAAAGCTTGCTTTCTTTGCAAGCTGGGATTCTAAAAATTCGATGGGAATAGTTAAATCCAACGATTACCAAAGTTCATTGTACTTTTCCAAGTACTAAGTCTCACCAAATTCAGTGAGGAACTCCATTGCGATATCTTCCAGCAGAGAAGCCTCAAAATGAAATTAAAAACAAGGTTGCTAGGATATTTAATCAATCTGATAAGGCTGATGATTTGGATTACCAAGCAAGCAAATCACCCTCAGAGCAGTTTTAGAACATCTAACTTTGGGCAGATAAAGTGGAAAATCCTATTTCCATTCTAAGCGTAGTTTCTGCAAGGAAGGAGACAACGCAGAAGAGATTCTTAAAAACTTCTATTTTTATGCCGGCTGCAGATAGCTTTAATCTAAGAGCTCCTGAAAGACAATAAACTTCCTAGGCAGCGCTTTCTACCTGAAATCGTCTAAGATTTGATTATAATCCAGGAGTGTTTTATGCTAGATTTCTAGATTTTCCTAATTGTTTGCTTTGTATCCTCCTGGATTATTTTCACCAACAGACGAACACTTAGAAACCTCATTGTTTCTTAGTTTTAAACTGCTTTACCGATTTGAAATACCATAAATAGCATCAAAAGTAATCCCATGCAAACTTAAGACTTCATTCCATTTTATTCTATCATTTTCAACAATTACAATTACTTTATATGTTTACCCAATCCTAGCAAGAGCCTAGCTTAAATCTCCTAAGATAACCATGCCACTAGGGGTCTTTTTGTTCAGAGGTAACAACGGACATTTTTTTGATTTCCCTTCACAGCTGTAATCACTGTGAATGCTATTATTTGGATTCCTTTCTCTGAGTTTAGCTTCTTCATATGCCCTACTAGTACTTGGACTATCTTTTTCATCCGTATGCTGATGATTTACTGAATCCTATGAACTATTTGAACTTTAAAACCCAGAGTGATTATATTAGCAACTGCTATTACTACTGCTACTGTTATCTTAACTCTCATTATGATTAGCTCTGGTAAACGCTTTGTTGGTTTTAATTGAAGTATCTTAATTGAAAGGAGTATTTTCAGCTGTATTGCTACTACTACATTTTTCAACTGTTTCTTATTCTTTTCCCTATTTATTCTTTGTTTTCCCTGCATCTTCATCCTTTTCCTTCTCCTCATCCTCTTCATCTTCTTCTTCATCTGGTTGAATATTTCCAAAGAACGATTTATCGTATTTTCCTAGAACACCTTCAAAATGAAACACAGCAAAGCACCCTGCTTTCGTTTCCCTTTCTTTTTCGTTCTTCGAGAGCGCCTTCATGTGCAACAGACTCAGTTACCTACACTAAATTGTACACTCATAATCTGGTACATCAAAATATATTTTCTAGTTTTGAAGAAAATGCATTCGAGAGAAACTCGAAGAAGGATTAAATTTCTACGACTGAGACTAACGCTTAAATGGGGATTGCACTTATGATTAGGTTTGTTTTTAGTCAGCAGAATGTTGCACTTGTACCTCCTGCTCATTGTCTTTCTTTGTTGATGTCAGAAAATTATCTTGGCTAGTGTTGTTCTTTGTTGGTTTAGTAGATGCACTTTTCGGAGTAGAGGAGTTCAGTTAACTTTGCTGCCCTGTAGACAAGCTCTTCAATGGAGAAATTTAGTTTTTTCTCAGCTAAATCCTAAGCAGAGTCTTAGGCGAACCATTCCGAATATTGTAAGCACGAGAACTTATGCTGTTAGGATTATAATTATAAACATTTTGAGTTGCATAAGAATTACTACTGCTACTGCTGCAGCTACTACTCATACCGAGGCTATTTGCACTGATAATTTACCTACTATTCGGTGATAAATTCGTCAGATTCTTCAAAAGGAATTATTTCCTAGGTGTATTATCATTGCTGCCAGCATAAAAACCACCTCCATCTCCTCCTCCTCCTGCTCCAGCTAACCCAGCAGCTTCTTCTGAATCAATCTTAATCGAGCGCACAGATAAAAACCCTTTATTTTTAGCTGCCGCAACTCCCTCATAGCTGTTGTCTTTCTTAATAAAACTACCATTAATGCTACAATCATTCAAACCTAATCTGCTATTATCTCCACTGATTTAAGTCGGATACTACGAGCTGCTGTAGAAGTTTTTCCTGCCTGCAATGAGATACGCTGAATGAGTGCAGTCTGATACAACTATCTTTGTCGCCGTTGTGCTCTTCTGTTCTGCTGGGGATTCATGCAAAGATCCAGCATATAATTGTGATGTTTTTTCTTTGGAGGAATTTCGAGAAACAAATGTAGAACTGGGTGGAAATTACGAACTTTTACAAGATAACTGCGGATTGTAATTCTACTGACTACTACTATCAAGATGATGAAAGTTACCAGCAGCTGATAAGACTTCACCTCGAAATAAGAGACTCCCTCGTTTGACTTCAGTCGGTACCTGCTGTTGCTGCTAAGGAGGTGAAAAACTTGCATTTATGGGTTTATTCAAACGATTTATGTTAACTTTAGTCACATTGATGTAGCATGCGTTTTTATCAGCACCAGCAAGAGAAGTATTTATAGGTTCATTGTTGATACTGCTTGTGTTTAAACTGTAGCTAGATAGGATAGGATATTGCAATTTATTGGGGACAGAAGATTTTTTAGTAAATTATGCTGAATTTTTATTAGCAAATGAATAGTCTAACTAAGTAGAAGTACTCAATTTCGAACTCTCTATTGTCTATCCGTTTGGAATTATTGATCGCTCGCTGTATGGCTGTTCTGTTTTACGTTTGTATTCATCTAACTTTACTGATTTGGAAAAATTCTCACTGGTGTCTAATTCAGCATCAGCAGTTGTATTGGTTGGATGCTCGTATTAGTTTTGTATGTTTCGTTAGCTTTAAACTTGATAGATAATCTTTTTATTATCATTTGCATCTCCATCAACTTCATTGCTTGATTGTCCCTTCTCTTTCTTTTTGCGTTTTTTCTCATCACAACTTGCATTTTTATTTATTTTATCTTCTTTTTTCCTTCTTCTTCCTGATTTGCCTCGTTACACTACGCGAACACAGTCATTATCATCTTTTTTCTCTTTGAGTTTTTCCTATTATTCCTTAGTTCCTTTGAGACTACTTCCTCTTTTAATGAATTTTCTTCTTGGAGACGAATCCTCTAAAGATTATCTTCTTTTGCAAAATACCTTCGAATGTATTACAGTTATTGGTTTCCCCTGTTGCTATCCTTATTCGCTGGGCTTATCAGTGGTAATCGCAGTAGGTTTGTAGGTCTAATGATTCCCAGGAATCATATCTCGTTCCTGGTTTGAGAATGTGCCTCTCCTTCTAAATTAATCTTAATATGTGTTACCAAGGGGTAAATAATAATGTATGACAACGAATTATTAACCTTTTTTAGTCTATCTTTGGAAGACAAACTAAATCAGAATTAAACTCTTTTTTTTTTTGTGCTGGGAATTCTGTTTTGTTTCTTGGTTAATTTAAAGTTATCAAAATAAACAATTAAATCTTTGGGAGGTAATCTAAAAACAGGGAAGAGCTACAAACTGTGGGGATGCTTCAATATTTGTTTGTGCAAGATTTCTATTCAATAATTTAATTTGGAATTAGACAAAACCAAAGTAATTCATAACCTCTTCATTTGGGCATAATTCTTTTTAAGAAACTAATAAAACTTGTCTCCATGACTCTTCTAAATTGAATATTTGTCAAAAATCTAGGAGGAAAACAAATACCCTTCTTATCATAATTGTTGTAGAAACATCACATCAAGAATACAAAAAAACATAACAGTTTTCTTTGTCATGGGCAATCAAAAATCTCACAACAATCCTACAAATCCTAAGCAATTGGTAGACAACTAGCTTGTCATAGGGCAGCAACAAAGTAGCCTTCATGATCTTAAAAGCTACTATGGCAACGATATCATAGCGAATGGAGGATTAATAGATGAAAACAAATTGCTAGGAAGTAAATCGCTAAGTCATTATTGGAACAAAATGAAGAAACCGAATGGAACACCCTGGTACAAAGACATGAAAATTGGGTATTAAATCGGTGGTGATTACGCGTATGATGATTTTTTTAAGATCTCTCGATTGAATGGCGGGTTGTAAGGGTCAAAAGTTTCAAAATTTCGTGTCTGGCTATAGCATGAAGGTGGATATGTATCTGGAGTGCAGTTTATATATTCAACAGTGAATTAACCTGGGTAATTCGTTGAAGGGTTCGTTGTTAGGGATAGGTAACGAAAAGCCAATGAAAAAGAAGTTGTTAAGGAGTTCAAACTTGAGAAAAACGAATATATTGTTGAGTGTGTGGGAAGAAAAGGTATGATCATAGATAATTTCGGAGTGAGAACATCTTCAAGAAATCTCTATGGTTATGGAGGAACCGGAGGTGGTGCTTACTCTACCCGAGCACCAGATGGTTACCACTTCACTTGCTTCTCTGCACTCTACAATCCAGGCTGGAATTCTATTAGTTAATTTTCTTCGGAAATCTACCGAATTCCTCAGCTTGAAAAAAATGAAATGACTTCTTCTACTGAAAGAGAAAGAGACATTACCAAAGAATACAAGCCCATTTTCAGATACGTCATAATGTTTTTGACACTCAGTGAGACTCTCAAGCTATTCAGACTGAATAGTACATTTGCGAGCTTGCGGTATGATGATTATGTTCTCAGCTACATTCGAAAACAATGTGTATCCTCAAATGACCCTAAACTCATGAAATATCTCTCGAAAGTCATCAAGCATCTGCCGAAGAACCTACAAGAATCGTAGAATGGAATGATAGAGAATTTCACAAGTCATAGTAAAAATTTAATTCAAAATCCAAATGGTGAAGACAAATTCCAAGGATACGATGAATCTTTAACACACAATGGAAATGGAATAGCAATAGGTAAAAGCGAATCAGAATGCTACTTCTAATTCAGCTTTGACTGGGGGAGATTATAATGGAAGTCTACTTTCCAGGAGCTCTTTAAATCTGATGAATATTGCCAAGAACAGATAATAGACAAGATAAAAAATCGACAATATGGACTTATCTTTGGAGCATGCGTTGCTGAGAGTGGATTCGGCTCGATTGCAAAATTGGAGCTGATTGTTAGAGACTAAGACTAGCAGGTCATTTTTACCCAAGAAGAAACACTAAGCAAGCTTACAAGAGAGTTTAAATTCTATTCGTTGAAATTCATCAACCCTAACCCGGAAGTCACACCACATAATATTTAATGCACAGTATTTGGGAAGGATACTTGTTATTGGGCTGGAAACTATGGAGCGAAAGTGAATAACATATCTCTCAATATTCTCCCTATTGATGATGAAGAAAATAATTGAAGAAAATAAGCGCACAGTACAAGGTCATAACATGACTGTAAAGAATGAGAAAGTAAGCAATGTGGGGAAACAAAAATAAAAAATTTATTTGTTGAGTTTGTGTAATATGTGCATGTGTGCGTGTGTTAATCTGTATTTGAATACCTCTCTTAAATGTGTCAAAATGACAAAATATGAAAAAAGAATAAAAAATATTTGAAATTAAAAGCCATCAGCATTTGATCAATGCACGCAAATTCATCAATTTGCTTTAGAAAAAGGCTTTGTTTAGCTTAACGAACAAAATAATTAAGTTGTCTCTGGGAAGTAGAGAACCATGAAAATGATTAAGAATCAAAGTCAAAATTTGGATGGGGAGGAAAAGCTCTACAAAAACAAAATTATTACATGGGATTTAAAGCATTAATCAATCACCTGAGAGTATAACCATACTTTATAGATATGCGACGAAGAATATCCACAGAAATCAACGCTAGTAGTGAGGGACTGATCAAAGCAGACAATCTTTTGTATTAATAAATAATAATAATAAATAGAAGAAGAGAGAGAAAAGTGATTTTATCTCTGGATATTCTGCAATTTTTAGGACCTGTTTTTTTCTTTTCTGCCAGACAAGAATACTACCATCAAGATGAGAATGCAAACACTTTGGAGATATGCCCTCTTGATACTTTTGGTTGTCTATCCTTGCTTCTGTGAATAGACTTCCGCAGTCACCAAGATGAATTTGCTGGGCGTCAATGAACAAGGCAGTATTTCAATTGCTACTCAAGCTGATGGTAGCTCGACCTCTACCTGGGTGGAACATGTCCAGTTTACATCGATATTCTTGCAAATCCCTAACGTTTTGTTAACCATGACAAGTGTGCGGCTGACAAGTGGATCTTCCAATAGCTATGGATCGTAAGTTGGAAAAGTCACGCAGCAGGGGTTTACTATTCTGATTCATCATTTCTAGGCGAATTCCACATTCGAGATGTCCTTTCGATACTTGGTTTTCGAAAGCAACAAGTATCTTCAAGTCTATTCCTTCAACAATTTCCAGACTTCGCTCCTGTCAAATTACACAGATTCAAGTATCGTTTCTTAAGTTTAAAGCGAGAAACTCACAAGGATACAGTTGCTTCCATAACAGGGGAAATCTCTTGCAGCAACTGCGTTCCTCAATGGTAGAAAAAATTATGAAATAAAGAACAATTTTTGAGGGTTTAAAGATGATAATTTGTGTTATTCTTGGAGGGGAGATATTTCTAGTGAAGAAAGGTTGTTTAAATAGAGCTTTATCAAGGAGAATTGGAGTTTATTACATTCAAACCACTTAATAAAAATATTATTCATTAAAAACACATAATTTTCTCATTTGCCTCATAAAACTTACTTTTTCATTTCTCCCATGCAATTTCTTTTATTTTAGGTGTCTAAGTCAAAGACTCTGAGTCTAACAACGTAGCTGTTTCCGTCAGCGCTTCCGTTAACTACGACGATCGGTTTGTTGAGGTCCTCGGGACGACTTGGAACAATGTCAAAATCGAGAGTCTCTGGATCACTGTGATCACTTACGAAAGTACTAAATCCTTTCAAGGGGAATGGAAGAATTATCTATTCGATTCTGACAAGCAAATCTACAAAGTGCACCCATGGACAACGCCCACAGCGAACAATCGATTTTCTTAGCTCTCTCTGCCAATAAAAATATCATCGGATGTATCTGTTTACTCTGCTTCTTATGGAATTAGAGGATTCGATATCAGAAAAGGATAGTTATCTGTGCTCGTTGGAGCTGTTAATTATAACCTATAAACATTAGTAGCCACTGCTGATGTTGGGACAAGTAACAAGAAGGAGAATAGAATGGGGAATGAGGAGATTTATAACTTTGTTTTGTGTATTTCTTCTTAGGTGGAGAAGGTTTACTCGTTGGAGCGTAGATAAACACAGTGATTTTAGGGGAAATCCGCGATGTTTTAAGCTCCAAAAGCTCGAAGGATGATGATGATTTAAGCCCAATTATTATCTCTGCTATCGTTGCCCTATGCTTAGTTGTAGCTTTCATAGCTTTCTCAGTGATTTATTTAAAGTATTTCTCCTAGCCAGATGCGTTTAAGCATCAATAACTCGATGATAGCCCAAGAAAACAAAGCTACTTCAATGAAAACTTTAATAATAAAAACAACACCACAAATACAGACATGGGTGCGAGTGAGTAGCATTCTCCAGGAATTAAAATCTTACAAAGATATCCAATAACTCTGCCTAATTCGAACTATCAAAGCAGGCCAACTTCGAATCTTCAAAGCAGTGAGCGACTGAACTTGAAGACTCTCATCAAAAGAGTGCCTTCAATCGATGCAGCTAGCGGAGAGGCGATTCTCGCCAAGCTAGAATTCCCTGAGAGATTAGATCTTAAGGAATAAGTCGGTCGAGCAACATTGCTCTCGAAAGATTTATTAACGGGGATAAAAGTCTCCAATAAGCAGAGGACGCTAGAAGTAAAGGATTCTGTGATTGTGGAGCAGACAAATGAAGCATCCACGAAGAGCTAATCCAATGCGTTCTCCTTCGATGGTGGGAAATCTAAATACAAGTTTAACGACATCGATAACCACAATATTTACGAAGAATCTGAAGGTGAAGAGAACGATTAGAGTTACCATCAAAAACAGGATTTGTTTGAAATTCATAAAGATAATAATCTAACTTGCGAGAATGCCTAGTAGCTGCAGCTGCTGAAAAAAGAATCAGGTATTTCATTACCGGAGTTGACCTCCACAAACGAATTAGATGAGATTGTAGGGATTAGATAGTTTATAGATAGAAAGTCTTAAGAATATGAATAGTCTATTGAAAGGTAATTAAATGAATAACAGGATTAGAGACAAAAAGGGAAATAATAAAATGGAATACAATAAGGAGGATAGCAAGAGCAGTAAGAGAGAGAAGGAAATGATTAAGAATAAGGATATGATTTAGAAAAGTAATCTAACTGAGGATATTTCTCGGGTTAGATTTTTATTTTATTTTTATAAAAATATGAATGAAATTATTCTGATCTATTAAAGACTAACCTGCAAATACTTCTGTTGGCCTAAAATTCTTTATAGCCCTGCAATAAACTGACATATTGAGTTTCTGATAATATATATTCTTAACACAAAATTATATTATTCAAGGATTTATCTGTTGATCTAAGCTCCTAAACTTCTTACTTACAGATTTAGATAGATCCCTCTAGCAATGCCTTATTATAAAATTACTCTGAAAGATTTAATTTTCTCCACAGATTGAAAAATTTTGAAAGCTCTCTTTATTAGATTGTTTTTCAAAAAGAAAGTTTAAATATTTATACTTACTTGTTACATGTTTGTCTTGTAATTTTGAAGGGAATTAGCAGTTGCTTCTATTTTGCTTGATACATACCTATTATTTATTTTGAGAGTCAATTTTTCAAGGATATGACTCGCATGAAGAACTTGTCTAATCAGTGTTTCTGAAGAAAAAAAAGTGTTACATTTGGGCATTTTTACTTCGTTATCTCTCTCTCTTTCTGGTTCCTATTCTATTTTGATTTTTTTATCCGTTTCTAATTTGGTTTTAAAACCATTGAAGCTTTAACTAAATTTTGTTAGAACTGTTGAATCTGCTTTAATTTTTCCACAGAAACGGTATTATGCCTAATAAACACTGTGAGAGTGCTCCATAGCTTACCGTTCGTATGGGGAAAGATCGCTCAATTTTGAGATAAATCTCTTCTACTTCATTATCTAAATAACCTACTTAGAGTTAAACATTCTGAACTCCTTATCCCAAAGAAATCTCTTTCAACATCTCAATTATTGTGTTATTTCTTAAAATAATGGGGTTTAGTTCTACTAATATTTTTTTTCTTCTTCAACTCTGGATCACATTAAGCTTTTTAGAGTAAATCATTTGGTCAGTCTGAATGAGAATGAATTCGGGCAATATTATTAGGTATGATCTTCACCTCTTTTCCAGATCTCATACAAATTATGAACAATTAGAGCAGATTTAGTTTTACCAAACAACACAAGCAAGGCTATTTATGAAAGCCACATGAATACACAGGTTATCATCGATAATTTCTGTGTGCTTAACATGGATACAGATTTGTCAACTTCAATAAAAAAACCTTCTAAGATCTTATTTCCACACTCATTTCCTAGGATTTCTAAACTGTAAAAAAAAACGAGAGAAAGCTTTTGTAACTCAGATGACTTGAAATTATTAAGTGGATCTCTTTTTCTGTCAGCTTCATAAATTTCAGAAAGAAGTTCTGCTAGTTATTGAGAAAAGTTTGGAGGATTTTTCAATAAAGGATAAGGAATTACTTGCTATTTTATGGAAAAATTTAAGCGTAAAAAAAAATAATTAATTTTAGAGAATTTAAGGTTGAAAAATATTAGGAAAAGATATTTAAGAGATAGAGATACAAACTGATCAAAAAATTCAGGAATCATAAGATTCAAAGGTAAAAAGCAATTAGAGAAGGTAGAGAAAACTACTAAAGAAGTGAGAAAGATTGAGGAAAATGATTGGATTGATCTAATATTTAAGAACGAAAAGAGTCATTACTGGGGATGGATCGTTGAAATTATTCGAAAAATCAAAAAAGTATTAAAATAAGCATCGCTTAGAGGTCTCTCAGCGAATTAATTTCCCCATTAACTCTACAAAATTGAAAATTCTGCAGCTTTTTTATGCTATGAGAGATTCTTTCTCAGGAATAATTTCACTAATTTTTCTGTAAAACAAAAATCAAGTATATTCTCTGCTAATCTCCCAAGCAAAAAAACAATTTTTCATCAGCATAATTCATTCTAAAACCAAAAACCAGAAGATTTTTACTTCTCCCTTAGCATATCTCAACCAATTACTTTTTTTATGGCATCTTCCTCCTCTCAAAGCGACATTAATAGTGATCGATAATACAACCACCTTCTGTCTAACTGCAGATTAGGTAAAATGAATCTCAAGAACCGCTTGGTAGTCCCTTCTTTAACGCGGTTGCGAGCTGATGATCTAACTAAGTGTGTTACTGATCTTTCTTCGTTTTATTACTCCTAAAGATACCACAATGGTCTGATAATCACTGAAAATTGCTTAGTTACTAGTGAAAATAGTACGTTTAGAGGTCAGCCAGGGATTTATAACTCTTAGTAGATTGCAGCTTGGCGAGATGTTGTGGATAAAGTGCATAGTAGAGCAACGAATATTGTGATCTCGTTGTTTCATCCAGGGAGGGTTGTAGGCCAAGGAAAGAACGAAATATTTCCAAATCCATTGGCTCCTTCTGGAATTCAAATCGATGGTTTGAATAACCTTGTCAATGGGGCATTCGCAAAGCCTGTAGAAATGTCACTTAAAGATATTTCAAGCGCATCAGAATTATTCAAATAAGCAGCTTTGAACGCGAAAGAAGCAGGCTTCGATGGCATATAACTTGAATGTGGAGGTGGATACTTGATCGATTAGTTCCTTTAACCTTAAACTAATTAAAGAACAGATAACTACGGTGGATCGCTGGAGAACAGAGCAAGATTTTGTCTTGAAGTAATTGATGCGATTCTTAAAGTTCTCCCTAAACATTTTGTATCCATCAAGCTTTCACCACTTTCTACGAATTTCATGAACTTGCCAACAACAGCGAATAAAACTAAAAAATTAGTCTATCAAGATCGAATGGACTTAGCTATGTATTTGTTGTCTGAGGTAAATAAACGAGATATTTGCTTTGTGGAAGTTAGATACAAAGGATAACTTGATACATATTTCCAAGTGAAGGATTCCATGAAACAATCAATAATTCCATCTGCTAGACCTTGCGAGAGTAATACTGATGAATATGGCAAGGATGATTCTGATCTTTTAAGTTTCTTTGCTAAGATTAGGAACTTTTATTAAGGTAATCTCATTGCAAATGCTGATTTCAGAACGATAACTATAGCGAATTCGGTAGTCAAGGATCTACAATATTAGGCTTGTTCCTTTGATATGCTTTCTATATCTAATCCTGATCTGCCATAAAGACTCCAAGAGAAAGGAAATATTAACTGGAACCCAAGGGAGCTGTTTTTATTCAAAGGAGGAAGGCATGGATATGTAGATTACCCTTTTTATATAGCACACTCAAGACTGTGAGAATCATGCAAAGATATTTTAACAGTGGAGATAGGTTTAAATAAATGAAAAATGAGAGTTTTTGCTGGTTATTGAGGTTATTTTTGGGTTTTCATTTTTTAATAGCAAAGCGAAATTTAAGACACAGCAATCTCAACATAATAGTTGCATAGTTTCCATATGTGTTTTCCATGTAAAATATGAGATTTATTCTGTGAAACTGTAAAAATTTAACAAATAATAGGAAAAATAAATTCTAATAGAAAAATTAAATATCAAGGCTTGTTTGTCTTGAGTTTTTGATTTCTTGGAAAACTAAGAAACAGATTGAAAAACAACAACAAAAATAAACATTTTAAGATTACGAAAATCGAATAATTCGGCAATGACAATGTGGGAGATATCAAGCGAAATCAATTTCTGATCGAACATAAACGTGTCTCAAAGATAAAGCAGGGAATTAAGTCCTATGAATGTGTGAAATATTCAAATGAGAGGGAAGAAGAAAGTTAGTGCGGAAAGCGGTAAAAACCAAATAATTAATTTTAAAGCTTTGAAATAAAGTTTCAAACTATGCTTTTCTTCTGTGTTAAATCCACTTGATTTGGAGAATTCAAATGAACATCAACGCAAAGGGTGATTATCTGCAACTGTACCGGGAAGCCACCTTGTTGGCTACTAGTAGATAAATAAGCAAATAGCTATATGAACTTACATGTATTGGCCTTCTGAATTTAAAAACATACAATAACTGGGCATAAACAAGTCAAATACTGAAGAGTAGTCGCTACGCTAAGAAGAAAAGCTCAGCATATTTTGTTTCTAAAAGCAAAAATAGTGCATATTTTGGGGGGAATTATAAATTCTAAGGGGTTAAATTAAGGTGGGTAAAATAGGAAAGAAATGTGGAGGGAAAGAGGTGGAGAGCTTGAAAAGATACTTAGGCTGGAGGAAGTGAACTCAATAAAGAAATAAATCGAAAACAAACAAAACAAAATCAGATAAAAAATCAAAATATGAGTGAAGACAAAGACTTCCAAAGGGGAGGTGACAAGGTCGTGACCACCGACATCGAGACCAACTGGTTCGAATCCGTTGATTCCTTCCACAAACTTGGTCTCAAGGAGGAACTCCTTAGAGGAATTTATGGTAACACATAGATACATAGATGCAATTTAAAAAATAGAAAAAAGAGAGGGAATATTCTTGGATTCTTCTCTGGTCATTCTTTTAATATGTTACATCTCTCTTTCTTGTTCATAATCTTAAAAACCCATTTATTCTAGGTTACGGTTTCGAAAAGCCTTCTCCCATTCAACAATGCGGTATCATCCCTATCATTAAGGGCAGAGACACTATTGCACAAGCTCAATCAGGTACTGGTAAGACAGCTACCTTCTCGATCAGTGCCCTCCAAGCTATCGACACCTCTTCTCCCAATACCCAAGCTCTCATCCTTGCACCCACTAGAGAACTTGCACAATAGACTATCACAGTAAAATATTTCAAATAACTTTATTTAAGAACATTCAGAGAATTTATTCCAGCTAGAGGAAATCAGACTTTTTTAATTAAAAAAATAAGAGTTGATTCCCTAAATTAAGAATTTCTTGAATACATGTGAAATAGCGAAGGGGAAAAAATAATAATTACTAAAACGATTTCCTTTTATCATAGGTTATCCTTTACCTCGGTGAGTACTTGAAGGTCTCCGCTTATGCTTGCACTGGTGGTACCGACCCTAAGGAAGATAAAAAGAGACTCAGAGAAGGTGTCCAAATCGTCGTCGGAACTCCCGGACGTGTCCTCGAAATGATCCAAAAGGGATTCCTTCCCACTGAATACCTCAAGCTCTTCATCCTCGATGAGGCCGATGAGATGCTCGGACGTGGTTTCAAGGATCAAATTAATAAAATCTTCCAGAAGCTCCCCCATGATATTTAGGTCGCACTTTTCTCTGCTACTATGGCTCCCGAAATTCTCGAGATCACCAAGCAATTCATGAGAGACCCTGCTACCATTCTCGTTAAGAATGACGATCTGACACTCGATGGTATCAAGCAGTTCTACATTGCTTTGGACAGAGAAGAATGGAAATTCGATACACTTGTCGAATTGTACAATAATATTGAAATCGCTTAGTGTATTATCTACTGCAATACCAAGAAGAGAGTTGAGGAACTCCGTGACAAGCTCATTGAGAAGAACATGACAGTCTCTGCCATGCACGGTGAAATGCCCTAGTAAGATAGAGACTTAATCATGAAAGAATTCAGAACTGGTACATCCAGAGTTTTGATCACCACTGATCTTCTCTCCAGAGGTATCGACATTCACTAGGTCAATCTCGTTATCAACTACGACTTGCCTCTTAAGAAAGAGTCCTACATCCACAGAATCGGTAGATCTGGTAGATTCGGTAGAAAAGGTGTTGCCATCAACTTCGTTATCCCAGCTGATGCTAAATTCCTTAAGGAAACCGAAAAGTATTATCAGACTCAAATCGTCGAAATGCCTCTCGACGTCTCTCAAATCTACGAATGAGAGCGATTAATAGCCTTATTCTCCTATTGCGATGACAATAAAGAGCTCTGACGATTGTTTACACTTCTCTCAAGGACCGACAAAAGAAAAGGAAGCAAACTCCCAAGATTTTTACATCCCCAAAATATTCTGTCTTTCCAAGATCAAAGAAACATTAATATCACGAAATTTCCATAATTTAAATGTAAACTAAGCGCTACTTTTCTGTTCCGCGTTGTTGTGTATTGTATGCAAGAAATACTTGTCTTTTTTGCCATCGCTTATCCCATCATTCTCTCAAAGAAAATATAATTAAGAATTATTAGATTTTATTGTTTATTTAATGTAAAAGAAGAATTTCTTCATTTTCTGGGAAATTAAAATCATTCATTTCAGCTCAGTTATCTGGACAGTTCATGATCCAAATCAAGCAATTTAATTTTTTCTTTATTAAATTGAATTATTATTTCTTGAATTTCTTTTTTCTTTAATATAAAACCTGATCATTATTATCCATGTTTTTTCCCAGAAACAACTAACAAAAACTATGATTCTAAAAAATAACATAAATATTGTCATATCAGATTATCTTGTTTCAATCTGTAGTCCTATTGAGGATGTCTAGAATGTAAATGAATATGTTTACAATGTCTAAGTACAGCTAAAGAGCAGCAACGATGTAGTCATCAATAGTGAAAGACAATTGTTTGTTATCCATGAGAAGCTAAGTGTCATAGACAATATAAAGCGAGAATAGAATCACCCCCAAGGACGAGTAGACGATGTGAGCCACATTGTTGTCTGAAAACATCAAGAACAAACCAGCTACCAAGAACACCATCCCCGCTACAAACAATGTTCCTCCCATCATTGTGAAATCCTCCTTTGTTGTAAAGGCATAAGCTGTGAGAGCCAAGAACATCGCTAGGGTAGAAAAAAACAACAGCCAATTGTTATGGTTGCAATCACAAAAATATTAAAATAATTTTCTTTTTTTACCTAGAGTAAGTACAGCAGCCATGAGAACGAGTTTTGGTTTAGAAAACGCACAAAGCATCCCTACAATGTACGCTTCGCAGAATGTGAAAATACTCAGAAGTATGTAATTTACAGGGACAGATCTAGCGACTGATTGATAGCAGACTAATGCGATGGAGACTACAATCGTCAAACCAAGGCATACGTACAAAAGTGGTACATGGTCTCTGTTGAGAATAAATGCGTTAAAGGAAGTATTGTAAATTGCAGCTATGCACATAAACACAGTGATGAGAATCTAAGCTGTGAGAATCGAGTAGACTTTCCTGATAAAAGCGAGTCTGGTCTATGCGGAAAATAGCCCTTTCGATTCATTGCCAATCCCACTGTTGTAATTATTCGCCGAGTCATTGTCGTAGTTGTAATTGTTAGCTCCATTGTTGTTTGGATATTAGTTGTTGGTATTATTCAGGTTGTTGTACCCGTTGCTCATAGGGTTTTAGATCTATCTTGGATCAAAGGCTCCAAAATGGTTTTATCCTTCTAAATCGCGATTGGCCATTTTCAACAGGGATATGTTTATTGAGTATTCTTAGTTTCTCTGATATTTTTTTCTTTCTTTCTTTTTTAAGTGTTTTTTTCTTCTTTGTCTTCACTTTCGAGTTAGTTAATATTTAATATGAAGTATTACCTTTCTTTTTATCTTGAAAAAAGCACGTTTTTGAGAAGAAAATAATCAAATTCGATCTCCCAGCAAAATTTATAATGAAGTTTAAATGATAAAATAAAGGAAATAATTAGCAGTCAATGACTCAATTCTTCGAAAAAAAAAAACTTTTTCCATCTATTTAGCTAAAAAATCAAGATAATGCTCCCATGCTCATTGTTTTTTCAAGATAATACTTTAATTCTCCAGTGAAAAGAACTTCATTTTAAGCATTTAAACCCTACAGCATGGCTACAAAATTAAAGCATCAAGTGCCTTTTCCTGGAAAAGATCCTTTGGAATTGCAAGATCAAATAGATTTCGTTAGAAAAGGAAGATCAGTCTTTTAATAGTCTTAAGAGTTTTGTAGTGCTATTTATTTTGGGAATTTCTGGCTATTGTTTAACTCTTAAATTAAAAGAAAAAATTAGAAAAGCTGAGCGAATGATTAGCAAGCAACTTTGGTTTAAGTTGCCGAGAATTCAAGAAACGACTAGTTTTATAATTAAGTTTAAATGACTTCTAAATCTGATATTTCAAGAGAATTTTTTTTGTATTTGTCACCCAAAAAAGGTGATACAAATAAAATATTATCTTAATTACCATTCAGGCTTGCTTTTTTGAATGAATATCTTCTTGAAAACCCTACAAATCAACCAAAAATACCCTTGATTTCTTGAAACTTTTTTAATACATAAATATCTTGGAGTTTTCAAATTAACATCTAAACTATTGATCGTTCTGGAATGTTGGAAACCAGAAAACTGGAGTTGTTTTCGTTATGATATTCCAACTCAGCGTCGACAAAAATCTTAAAGAAATTTTTTTTATAAGGTCTGAATAGAGGCCTTTGGTAAAATTTAGGGGAAAAATAAAAAATTTAATTAAATTTCAAAAAAAAATTTGTTAGTTTGTTTATTCAAAATTATGCAAAACCCATAAAAAATAAAAAATCAAATGTTTAATTTATGTATTATGTATTTCTGAAATTATCACCTTCCAAAATACATGAATGGATATTTTGCATAAAAATCCCAAAATTCTCATACTTTTTGAATAAGTTTTTAATGTAAATCTTCTTCAAAAGTTTTTCAAAAAAAAATATTGTCAAGGTTTTCGTAGAGGCTGAGCTCGAATATACAAGCAAAAGCTCTTCTAATTTTCTGGTTTTCAACATTCCAGAACGACCAATAGCTCATAACAAAAACAAAATGAAAGAGAAAAATATAAATACTTTTAACTGAAATCATAATGACTTTCTCTATTCTTTTTCTTTTTTTCTCACAACTAATTCGTGTATGAATCGTTAAATATTCTCCTGAATGATTCATGGAACTTCTCGAAAAAGAAGATCTTCATAAATACCCAGAGGAGATGGGAATAATACGAAAGTGTTGATGGATATAACGCCTAGATCACATATTTCGTGAACTACTTTGCTCTGGATCTAGTAGTGCCTCCAAGTGATGCGTTGTGTATGGCAATGATGTTATTTGCCCTGATCATGTAGATCATCTCTGGAGGGAGATCCTATATCAAGTAACTAATCTTCTCAAATGAAATCAGATTCTATTCATACAGTAATTTCTTGTCTTATTTATTCATTCCACCTCCGAGATTCGTACGACTTTCCATTGTTCTAAACAGGAAAATTACAGGCAAATATCGATAATGGTCGCCTATCCCGAGCTGAGTCGCGATTGTCTTCATGGATTTGTAGTTAAATGTAACCAAAGAATACCAGAGTTCGCTGAAGTTCTTCTGGATGTCCTAAGGGACTTCTACGTAGAATCCGTGGTCGAGTAAAACGATCTAAGGGCGTTTCTGTTTCGAATTAATTGAAAAGATACTTAGAAAAATTGAAGGGTTTTTGTTTTTTTATCCTTCCCTAGTATTTTTACTGGAATTTTTAACAAAAATTATAATATAAAGTAAGGTTTCAACTTTTACAGGATTCTTAGGATGGTTTCTAACGAAAATATTTCCAGGGTGAGGGTCTGCATGGATGTGCTGTTTGAGTTCAAAAAATGAGAACAAGAAAATTATTTTCTGAGAAAAAACTAAAATAAGCCATTCTCTCTCTAAACAATTGCAGTTTGATTTACAGCAGTTTTGAAAAACATATGACCGATGCATTCGATGATAATATAAGCACATTCCAGAGGTTTCAACCCGAGTTCTTCTATCCCTTTTTTGTCGTTTATCTTGACTCCTCTCACGAACTCCATTGTCAATACTCTCTATGACATGTGTTCATGATAATAATGAGGGATATACAGTTTGTCATTATCTTTAAATTGTTCCTTAGTTAGCTCAGCGTTACTTCTCTCATTGTAGAAGTTAAGTTCCTTAATTCAAGATAATACATTTTCATAAACCAATCCTAAAAAATACAACTAAGGAATTTTTAAACTTACTTCTAATAGAACTTTTTAGAAATTAGCAAACTAATCGTGAAGACGAATATTCTTGAAATCAGGGCTTTTTGCCATAAACCAATCACACATTTTGACGATTTAGCTTATCACTGTTAGATCGTAATGCGTTTGTGTGCGCAAAAATGGAAACTGCACTTTGACTGCTACTTCTTCCCCAGTTTTTTTGAGTTTAGCTCTGTGAACTTAAGCCAAAGAAGCGGCAGCAATAGCGATCTAGTCGAATTCACTGAAATTCTCTTCGATAGGGCCAAGATCCTTTTCAAGAACTACCTTGATATCCTCAAACGGGAGACTTGGTCCGCTATCCTGCAGTACCTTCAGCACTTCTGTGTATTCTCTAAAAAGATTTTAAAATAAATTGTTGTGAAAATAGAGTCTTGAAATAATTCATTCTAAACCTTGGCATGATTCTCTCAAGATTTCCAAGATATTGGCCAGCTTTTAAGTAGATGCCGCGATTGATTTAGCTGAGATATAGTATTTTATTAGCAACTTTTGTGTGGATCTGTAGTAAAATAGAGTTCAAGAGGGCCAAAAAAATAAGAATTGCAACATGCTTAAAAAGAAAACGACACCAAATCTACAATTTACTTCTTCTCGTCTTGCAATGTACTCGTCAGTATTGTAGACTAGATCTCCAAATCCAGTTTGATAGTCATAAATTGCAGAACCAACTGAAGTTATTAGTGTAAAATCGAGTTAAAAAAGTCAATACAATTAGATAGAGAAAGAAAGGGGACAAAACAACTAAAAATCCATTTAAATTGATATTTACCAATGTACCCAGCTCTAAATGTATTAATGAATCCATTGAAAATGCCTTGAGTGTCTTTCTTTCCTTGAGGGTCCAGTAGCCATGAATATGCAGCAGCTCCTCTATTTTGTTTTACCAAAACCAAGAAAGATAATTAATAACCTGCTGGTTATTAAACCTAATAGATGATCTATCAAGTATATGATCTCCTTACCCTATTCCAAGAATGCAAGTCCTTGTAAAGAGCTTCCTAGACATTGAAATATTGCTGTTTGTCTGCTTGAAATATCACAGGTAATTCTTTTCTGATATTTGTTTGCGTTAAACCCTTGAATTATTTCGAGATTCTTCGCTGAAATTTGGTGGGTTAAAATTCACAATTGTAAAGGTAAATCCTAAAAGAGCTATTGATAATAATTTGTATCCTCCTAAGGAGCTGAATTCCTTACAAATCTTTTTTTGAAAATATAACCCCAAAAATTTTGGTCTGTTTATCGAAGTGAATATCTTAGTTTGAATTGGGAATAACTACACAAAACAAAAACAAGTACAGCACGCGAGATAAATTCAAAAAGAATGATTTTGGCTTACTAACTAATAGGTTTTTTTTAATTATTAAGGCAAGAAGCATTCAAAGTATTCTTATTCTCTCAGTTTCTCTTCACTTTTAACCTTCTTTTTTCGTTTGTTTTCCTTCCTTTCTGAGTTTATATGTGAGATATCCCACTGTTCCAAGCAACATCATTATCATCCAAAAGCTTGCTTTCAGTGCATGATCTTTTAGCATCGCCTCTGCGAACTAGCTGAAAACGAAAACATGCTCCTTGCATCTCGTAGCAAGTTGCTCGATGACTACTGAATCCTATTGAATTTTACTCGAGACAATAACAACTTATCTATCAGCAGCTACTTGAGCATTAACGCCAATAATGTCCTCAGCGAAGCCCATCTCCGACATAGCCGTCAAATCACTAACAACAAAATATTTCACTGCCGATAAATCCAGTTTATTTTCCTTGATTTATGCCATTATGTTTTTGGGAGTATCAACCATCACATGACTGTTGAACTGTTCAGCTTATTTGAATCCTTCAGAGAAAACACCTTGGAGATTCTTTATATCACTAGAGACAGTTTCCACAGAGTCTTTGTCTTTTGCTAGGATGAGTACTTGCACTTGATTTTTAGGAATGGAGGCTTAATCGATTTGTAGAAGCTGCATAAATGCCGGGATCAAAAATAACATTCTCGCAGTTTCATCAGTTTCATGCTGAATCACATGATCTTCACCACTTAAAATCGATGGGAAACAGATCTTCTGCAAGGGACTCAGCAGTTCGCCTAGAAATTTCGAAAGGGAATTTTTAATCGGCGTTAATAACGGAATATCGCTCCAGCTATTTACGATTTTCAATTGAATCGGAGCTGTTCCTTTGAACAGTAGCTCGTAGTTGCAATCTTTCAATGTAGCCTAGAGAGTAGCTAGTTCGCTTCCACGTTGATGAGTTTAGCTAAGACATTATGATAACTCACTGAGATTATTTAAATTTATTGTATTAAACTATGGCAATCCAATGAGTGTCTCTGGCTTGGATGGCGCGATCAATCTTAAACCAGAATGCTTATCAGAGTTAGAGTTGAAAATGGCTTAGAATTATTTGCTCAGAAATGGAAGGAATCGATTTCCATCTTATTAACTGATTGAATAATATCTGGTGAAGTTGCTGCGCTAGGAAAAGAATCCAAACCTCGAAACGAGTTTCTTGAATGCCTTCATATGTGCTTAGATCTTTAGGATTTTATTCAAGATTTTTTCTGAGTTTTCCAATTTTGATATGATTAATAATAATTTTGGTAAATAATTCCCACAATCTACTTGATACGTTTTCTTTCGGAAATATTTTCACAAGAATTAGATTGGAATGTTTGGCCTGGTTAGATTGCTTGCTATGGTTTGATGTATTAATAATTACTAAACTCCTTCTGTTCTTTTATGGGAAAAAATAGATAAATATATTGACTTATTTTAAAACTTGAAATACCAGTTAATTACTAATAAATATTCATTTATTTGGTGTTTAAGTTGAGAGTTGTGAGATAAGAAATGAATACACAAGTCATAACATTTTTTTCATTCTCTCTTTTCAATATAATTTACTTAATCAACAAATTTTCACAAATAAGATTATCATTAGGATGGCTATTATGTAATTCAAACATATTCCTTTTAGTAAAAGTTCACAACATAACTTGCCAATTAGCAGCTAGTTTAAGCTTCCGTCAACAAAATAATGGATATTGTATCTCTTTTTCACAAATATAAGCCTTAAAAAAAACAATACATAAGTGAACCTATCCTTGAAAAGAAATCAATTTGAAAATCTTTG
>Ga0302285_10000182_pt1 | contig 37355 bp, 28 predicted proteins | sample III_Fen_E2_2_FD_200455 | JGI IMG/M metagenome (GOLD analysis project Ga0302285, IMG submission 200455) | Peat permafrost microbial communities from Stordalen Mire near Abisko, Sweden - III_Fen_E2_2 | ecosystem: Environmental > Terrestrial > Soil > Wetlands > Permafrost | place: Sweden: Abisko... | reverse complement strand
TCCGGCACGCGCAAGCGTGCCGGACAACTTTTTTTCTATTTTAAAATTAATTGCATTCATTATTATTTTTTAACTTCAACCCATTTTACATTTTGAATATTTACAGGTGAATGTAAAATAACTTTTTTAACTGGCTCGTTTGGGGCAGAAACAATACCATCAATAATTGCAAGTATTTCACCACTTGCCCCTGGTAAAGATATCATAATCCCCTTTTCAGAAGATAAATCAATAGGAATTGTCATTTCAAAATTACCACCACCTCGTCCGACTAGATTAACAGTTGCATTTGAACCATCAACTACACCTTCAGTTATTTGATTTGGATTTGAATACAAAGTTACAAAAGAAGTATTTGAATATACTTTACTTACTTCACCTATTGGAATCTTTGAATCAACATAAACTTTATTACCGATTTGTATACCATTATTTGTTCCTATATCTATAATAATAGAATCATATAAAGAATGATCAGGTTTAGATAAAATATTTGAAATAACAAAAGATGATTTTACTGGTGTATTATTGAGTAATTCTTTTAATTGATCATTTTCAGTTTTTAATATTTGATAATCAATCATTGAGTTCTTTAGAGTTTCATTTTCTTTTTTTAAATTATCATTTTCTTGATATACAGAAGATTTTGTTCTAACTAAATAACCCAAACTATCAAAACTCTCAGTTATTGTTTGTTTTGTTTTCCAAATAGGTAAACCTATTCCATTAAATATTTTTCCAGAATATGTCAAAAATCCCAATGCAGATAAAATTACAAAAATACTAAAACCAATAATATTTCTGGTTGTTTTTTTTCTTCTAAGTATTCTCTTTTTATCTTGGAACTGATGTATCATCTGTATTTACTAAAACCTCTTGATAAGTATCAAAATCATCAAGAATAACTCCTGTACCACGAGCAACCGCAGTAAGAGGATCTTCAGCTACATATATAGGTATTTTAATTACATTCTGAATCATTGCATCTAATCCTCGAAGCAATGCTCCGCCGCCTGATAGAACAAGACCTCTGTGCATAATATCTGAAAGAAGTTCTGGTGGAGTAGTTTCAAGCACTTCTTTTATGCCATCAACAAGACTTACGATTGAAGGAAGGATAGCTTCACGAATATCAGCATCAGTAACTATAACTTGTCTAGGTAATCCTGTAACTAAATCACGACCTCTAACTTCTGCTTCCATTGGATCACCGACTGCAACTGAACCAATAGCAATTTTTACATTTTCAGCAGTCTTGTCACCAATCAATAACTTAAATTCATCCTTCATGTAATTAACAATATTTGTATTCAACAAATCTCCAGCGATTTTCAAATTCTTGGAACGAACAACACCGGAAAGAGATATAACAGCAACATCAGTTGTTCCACCACCTATATCTACAATAACTGAACCTATTGCTTCTTTGATTGGTAGACGAATACCCACAGCTGCTGCCATTGGCTCCTCTACTATATAGACTTCACGAGCCCCAGCAGAACGAGCAGCATCTTCAACTGCACGAATTTCAACATTGGTAATACCTGTTGGTACACCAACAACAACTCTAGGTCTGATAAATTTATTGGACATTTTTTCTGCTTTACCAATAAGATACGAAAGCATTTCTTCTGTAACTTCAAAGTCAGAGATAACTCCATCTATAATAGGTTGAACAGCTCTTATGTGTCCTGGAGTTCGTCCGAGCATTGCTTTTGCTTCAGCTCCGACAGCAACGATTTGTCCAGTTTTTTGATTTACAACAACAACTGACGGTTCATTGATAACAATACCGTGACCCTTCAAATAAACCAGCGTATTAGCTGTTCCTAAATCAATACCGATATCATTAGAAAACATTTTGTAAATTTTTTTAAACATCTTAATTAAAAACTAGATACTAGTGGTTAGTAAATTCATTAACTCATCCTTTCCGACTATTTTTCCATTTACTTCTGTGCGTTTTTTTAATTCAAAACCACCATCAGCTAAACTTCTCTTTGATATAACAATTCTATAAGGTATTCCGATAAGATCTGAATCAGCAAATTTTTCACCAGCACTTGCACCACTACGATCATCATATAGAACTTCAACCTTCTTTGATAAAAGTTCTTCATAAAGTTTTGATGCTTCATTATTAGTTGTTTCATCATTACCAAGTACAAGTAAATGAGCCTTAAAAGGAGCGATTGATTCTGGCCATATTATACCCTTATCATCTGAAAGTACTTCTACGACTGTACCCATAAGTCTACTTAAGCCAACGCCATAAGAACCCATTATAACAAGGTTATCTTGGCCTTTTTCATCTTTATACTTTAAATCAAAAGGTTCTGAAAATTTTGTTCCTAATGAGAAAATATTTCCAACCTCTATAGCTCTTTTTTCTACAAGAGTATCTTTGTTTAAATCAAGACTAGCAATAACTTCATCATTATAAACTTCTTTGTTTATAGCTATACCCTTGTTTTCATCGATATAAATAGTATCTTCCCCTGCTCCAGTTAGAGTTTGAAATTCGTGTGAGAATTTAGCAAAAGTTCCACCTGATGCAAAAGTTACATAAGTAAGATGTCCTATTCCAACTCTTTGATAAATATTCTTATAAGCTTGTTTTGCTTTCTCATAAAAAATATTATGTTCTTCTTCATTCTTAGAAAAAGAATAAAGAGCTTTCCAATAAAACTCTCTTCCTCTTAAAATACCAGATTTACTTCTTGTTTCGTTTCTAAAGATATTTTTAAAATCATAAGGATAAACAGGTAAATCTTTATATGAACTTATATATTGTTTTAAAATATCTGCGTAAGCCTCTTCGTTAGTAAATGACAAACCAATCTCTGTATCATTTTGTAATTTTGTTTTAAACCAAACATCTACAATTTTATCATCCCAACGATTAGATTTCTCCCAAACTTCTTTAGTTTGAAAAACACTTGTTCTCATTTCAATACCACCAATAGCATCCATCTCTTCTCTGATGATTTCTTCAATCTTTTTAAGAACACGAAGACCAAGTGGTAAATAAGAATAAACTCCTGCCATCTCTTTATTTATAAAACCTGCTTTTATAAGGAGTTCTGCATTTAGGGCCATCTCATCAGAAGGGCTTTCCTTCTTTGTTTTAGTGAATAGTTGTGATTGCTTCATATACCACATACTACCTTAAAAATCCATTTGGGTCAAAAAATACCATTTGCTAAATAATGCTTTTTCTGGTATTATCAAAAGACATTCCGTGAGGGGTTTTTTTATTTAAAACCACCTTGTAGACAAGCTGTAATGCTTAAAAACGGAATGCTAATAGGCCTGTCAGCCTTTAGTAATTAATTAATAAGTTTATATTATGAGTACACAAAATACACAAATAGAGAAAATGTTCGAAGCAGGTGCACATTATGGATATTCAAAGAGTCGTCGCCATCCATCTACAACTCAGTACATTTTTGCAACCAAAAACGGAGCTGATATTATCAATATTGAAAAAAGTTACGAACTTTTTGAAAAAGCTATAGAAGCAGTCACAAGATTTGCTCAAACAGGCAAAACAATATTATTTGTAGGAACAAAAGCAGAAGCTAAACAACAAGTTATTGAAAACGCCCTTTCACTTAATATGCCTTATGTATCAGAACGCTGGGTTGGTGGAACATTAACTAATTTCCCTGAAATAAAAAAGAGAATCACAAAACTATTAGATTTAAGAGACCAAAAAGAAAAAGGTGGTCTTGATAAATACACAAAGAAAGAAAAACTATTAATAGACCGCGAAATGGCTGATATGACAAAGAATTTCCAAGGTCTTACAGGTATTACAAAAACTCCAGATGTTATGTTTGTTGTTGATCCCAAAAAAGAACACATAGCAGTTGAAGAAGCTCGCAAAATGAATATGCCTATTATTGCTCTTCTAAACACAGACTGTAATTTAAAGAATATAGATTACCCTATTGTTGCAAATGATGCATCAGTACCAAGTATTAGTTTTTTCGTATCTGAATTAAAAAATGCTTACACAAAAAGTGTAGCTGGTGCTCAAGATAAAAAATAATTATTCTTAATAACCACTTGCTAACACTTGTGGTAAAAAATTAAAATATGTCTACACAAATAACTACAGAATTAGTAAAAGAATTAAGAGATTCAACTGGGGTTTCTGTTATGCAATGTAAAAATGCATTAGAAGAAGCTGGTGGTGATATGGAAAAAGCTCTTATAATCCTAAAAAAGAAATCAAGTAGTATCGCAATGAAAAAAGCTGATCGTAATGCCAAAGATGGTATTATTGTTATTTCTGAAAATAAAGACCAAAATAAAGCTATTTTATTGACTCTTCACTCAGAAACAGACTTCGTTGCAAAAAACGATGATTTCATCAGTGCTGCAAATACTCTTGCAAATATAGCTCAAGAAGAAGGTATTGAAGCAATGAAAGTAAAATCTGTTGATATAGTAAATGAAGTTATGCAAAAGATTGGTGAAAAGATTGAACTAGGTAATGTTCAAGAAATATCAGGAAATACAATCGGAAGTTATATTCATGGTGGTAAAAGTGCTGTAATAGTATCACTAGATGGTGGAACAAAAGACCTAGCTCGTGATATAGCTATGCACATAGCTGCAATGAAACCAGTTTTCATTAAAGCAGAAGATATAACAGAAGAAGATAAAGCAAAAGTTATAGAAGTATTTGAAAAAGAAGTAGCTGAATCAGATAAACCAGAAGATATAAAACAAAAAATGTTAGAAGGTAAAATTTCTACATATTTCAAAGAACAAACACTAATGGATCAACCTTTTATAAAGAATCCAGATATGACTATAGCTAAATTATTAAATGCTGGTGGTGCAAAACTAAATCTTTTTGTTCGTGAATCTATTGGATAATAAATATGATTTTATATATTATATTTTTCATAGCGATAATTTTAGCATTTGGAATGCTTATCTTTAGAGCATGGGAAATTAAAACGATGCGTGTAATACCGCAAAATAATATACGAGGACTAGAAATTTCTTTTAGAAATATCGAAAAGAATTTTCTCTATATAGTTAGACATGTAGTTCTCGTTGTTGTTATCGTTACAGTAAAATACTGGTTAATATTTATAACAAAAACAAAAAAATGGGTTATTGAGAAATGGCCTAAGGTACACAACTTCTTTCACAGAGAACCAAAAGAAATAGTTCCAAAGAAACACTCATTTATTGATCAAACAATACTTGAATCAAGAGCTAGAATAAGTAGAATGAAAGAAAGAATCAAGAAAGAACACGAATAAATTAATTATTTGAATAAATCTAAAATATATGCTAATATAGATTTATTCAAATAATTACGCCGCTTTAGCTCAGTTGGTAGAGCAACACTTTTGTAAAGTGAAGGTCCTCAGTTCGACTCTGAGAAGCGGCTCAAAAGTTAGTCAATCTAATATAAACAAATACCCCATCTCCTAATCGGGATTATTTGACTCTGAGAAGCGGCTCAATAAATAAAAACTCATACTTTTGTATGGGTTTTTATTTATTGGCACGAAAGAGTCGAAAGACGGAGGCTGACGAGTCGAGTCGGGGTAGCGCAAATTTTCAGCAGAAAATTATGCGTGACCGACTCTGAGAAGCGGCTCAAAAGTTAGTCAATTAAATAACATATTCAACTCCTTATACTAGGAAGTATTTCTTATTATAAATAAACAATTAAGGCCATATTGGAATTATTCGACTCTGAGAAGCGGCTCAATAAATAAAAACTCATACTTTTGTATGGGTTTTTATTTATTGGCACGAAAGAACCAAAATTAAAACACCCTATTATAGGGTGTTTTAATTTATATAGATTAGTTAGCAGCTGCAGGTTTATCTGTTGTAGTTGAAGGAGTAGGACTTATTAAATCCTTAACCTGAGTTAAAACGTCTGTTTTAGGCTTAGGAGCAACGATAGTTGTTGATTTAGTAGTTTCCTTCTTCTCTATAGTTTTTAGCTGTGGAAAGGTCTTTTCTACATTTTCCATGGTCTGGAATCCACTATATACCTTACCGTTAATTACTAGAGCTGGAAGATTATCTGGAACCTTGTATATAGACACCATAGCCTTCAAGGCAGATAAATCAAGATTATAATCAAATGAATAAACACGAAGATTAGGATACTTCTCTCTCAAACTAGTAAGTACATAACCTTGCTTTGTACAATCATCACATTGATCATTCTTATAGAAATAAAGAACAAAAGTTGGTTTTGATCCACATCTTTCAGTTATCTTTTTCATTAGAAGATAATCTTTAATTTCTAAAAGAGAATAATATTTTTTCAAAGAAATTACATCAGTATTTTCTGTTCCTATATTATTCTCACTATATGAAATCTTTTCAGCAAGAGAATTTAATTCTGAAGAAAGAGCTGTTGTTGAAATATCTTTACATGACATTTCTTGAAGTAGTGAAAATTGAGTTTCAGATGACATAAGGTCAATGGAAATTTTATCCTCAACACCTTTGAGTTGGTCAATCTTTTTATTTGTAAAATAATTTGAAGCCCATAATGCAGAAAGAAAGATAACACAAGTTATAAAAAAAACAACTATATAATTCTTCCAATTAACTGGTTCAGGTTGATGCATATATTTAACTATTCTCTGCACGACGCTCAAGTTCAAGAGACCAACTATTCTCTTTCGATCTAATAGCATTATAGATAGCTATTAACATCCAAAACGGTGCAATAAGACCATAAATGATAATAAAATAAATAAAGGTAAAAGAAAAAACTCTTTTCTCGTTTGTCATACTTCTACCAATCATTATAGAAACAATAACAAGTATATACAAAATTAGGGATAAAAACAATGCCACTTTTGTATCAAAAAAGAACCAATCAAACTTGAAACTATAGCTATTTCCTAGACCAACTGTATATATTTGAACTATTTTAGTATATATAAATGAAACAAAATTATACAAAACAGTAGCTAACATAAAGATAACTCCAATTATAGAGATAATACCTGATGGTAATGTAAGCATAGCAACAGTACCATAGCGTTTCTTGAATAAAAGTCTACGATAATCTATAAGATTTTTAATAAAACCATAAATCCATCGAACTCTTTGACGATGAAGTTTCATTATTGAATTAGGACTGTTTGTATAAACATAAGCATCAGGACAAGCATCTATCTTGTACCAATGTTCTTGCATACGCAAACCAATCTCTTGGTCTTCTGTATTGTGTGCTTTTCTATAAGGACCAAGTTCATCAAAAACTTGTCTCTTAAAAATAGAAAAAGGACCTGGTGTTACATGGATACCTCCAATAAAACCGAGCATCTTCTTAACATAATTAGCCATATCGTATTCAATCTTTTGAACAGTTTGAATAACATTGTCTGGGTTAAAAACAATAATAGAAGGAGCAACTGCCATAGTTTTAGGATCAACATTAAATGTTTTAATTATTCTTTTTAGTGCCTGAGGATGAACAAATGAATCAGCATCTAAACATCCTACATAGTCAGATTCTAAATGTTCCAAACCTAGATTAAGAGCAGTATGCTTTCCCCCATTTTCTTTATGGAAAATTTTAATATTTGGATGACCTTCGTATTGTTTAATAATCTCCCAGGTATTATCCTTACTTCCATCATCAACAAGAAAAATCGTTAGTTTATCTTTTTGATAATCTAGTGAGAGCAATGATTTAACTGTTTTGGCTATGGTTTTAGCTTCATTATAACAAGGTACTATTATAGTAACTGTTGGGTATGAATCAAGCTCAAAACCCTCAGGAGTATAGACAATCTGACGACGCTTTTGTATATATGTCATCAAAAAGAAGATCTGTATATAGACGGACGCAAAAGCAAATATGTAAAAAATAACACTATAAACAGAATCCATAAGTTGTTGTATTATATCATATTCCCTATATTTCTCAATATTATAACAACATAGCCAATAAATTTTATTCTATGTTATAATTAACAAATGGAAAATATAAAACAACAAAAACTTTCAATTCCAGCAGCTATTGTGGTTGCAGGTTTTATTATTATGGTAGCTATTTTAATAACTAATAGAGGTGGTAATTCAATTGGTAATGATACAAAAAACAAAACTCTTTCTGAGCAAGTTGGAGTATCAAAAGAAGCATTAACTTCTTGTATTAAATCAATCGATCAGTCAACACTTACAAAAAATATTCAAACAAGTGTAGAGAGTGCTATGAGTGGTGTTCCAGCAGAAAAGCGTGGTACTCCATACAGTGTAATCATTGGTAAGAACGGTGTTAAAACTGAAATACTAGGAGCTGATACAATAGATAATGTTAAAAAATTAATTACAGAAGTAAACTCTGGAACTGTAACAACAAAATACACAGGTAACGTTCCACCAGTTGATGCAACTGACCATGTTATGGGAGATCCATCAACAGCTACAGTTACTATTGTTGAATATTCAGATTATGAATGTCCTTACTGTGCTAGATTCCAACCAATACTAGAACAAGTTGTTAAAGAATCAAATGGTAGTGTTGCTTGGGTTTACCGTCACTGGCCTATACACCAAAACTCTCTTGCTAAACTAGAAGCAGCAGAATGTATTTCAAAATTAAAAGGTAGTGATGCATTCTGGAAATATTCTGACTTACTCTTTGGTTTAATACAGACTCAAGCAAATCCAGTTACAGACCAATTATAATAATTAAATACAAAATAAAAGCGGCAGAGCATAGCTCTGCCGCTTTTATTTTGTATTACTTAATCAAAATAATTCTTTAATCTTGCAATCTTTTCATTGTTGCGAAGTTTTTCATGAACCTTGGCTTCAATCTGACGAATACGCTCACGAGTAACACCAAACTCTGCACCAACTTCTTCTAGTGTATGTTGAATTCCATCCATAAGACCATAACGCAATTCAAGAATTTTTCTTTCTTTAGGAGAAAGAGTATCAAGAACTTCTTTTATTTGGTCTGATAAAATTCTTCTTGATGCATCCTGGTCTGGGCGAAGTATTTTATCATCTGGAATAAATTCACCACGAGTTGATTTCTCATCATCATCACCTATTGGTTGTTCTAGTGATACAGTCTCTTGGTTAATTTGTTCGATAATATGAATCTTCTCAACTTCTAAATTCATTTCAGATGCAATTTCTTCAACTAATGGCTCGCGTCCAAGATCCTGGGAAAGTCTACGAATTACTTGTTTGTATTTAGAAATAGTTTCAACCATATGAACCGGAATACGAATAGTACGAGACTGGTCAGCTAGAGCTCTTGTGATTGATTGTCTTATCCACCAAGTAGCATATGTTGAGAATTTATAACCCTTTGTCCAGTCGAATTTTTCTACAGCTTTAAACAATCCCAAATTACCCTCTTGAATCAAATCAAGCAATGTAAGATCAGAACTGCGTCCAACATATTTTTTAGCAATAGAAACAACTAAACGAAGGTTTGCACGAGCAAGTAAATTTTTAGCTTCTAAATCCCCTTTTTCAATACGACGAGCAAGATCACGTTCTTCACTTGCGGCAATCAATGGATATTGTCCAATCTCTTTTAGGTACATCTGAATAGAATCATAAGCTTGTGGATCCTTGGTATATTTCATCACAGTCTTTTCTATATCACCATCCATATCAAGCAAGTTACCGCCTTCCAATACATCAATACCAGAAACCAACAATCTCTCATATAATTCATTAAGGAAAAGAATATTATTTTCTATTTCTGGAAAAACTTTAATAATCTCATCATAAGTTATGAAACCACGCTTTTTACCCTTTTCGATTATTTCAATAGATTTTTGTTCAAGTTCAAGAGCTTTTTTGTCAGATACTGATTGTTTAACAGAAGCTTTTACAGCTTTAGGAGCTTTTGCTTTTGATTCAACTTTTTTGATAATCTTTTTAGCTACTGGTTTTTTTGAAGGAGCAACTTTTTTAATCACTTTTTTGACAACCTTTTTTGCTGCAACCTTTTTTAAAATTTTCTTTTTTAAAATATCTCTTTTGCCCTTAGAAGAAGATACAACAACCTTTTTATGAGCAGTTTTAGAAACAACCTTTTTTGTTTTTACTTTAGATTTTTTAATCATAATTATTTATTATATAAAACGTGTTTGTTTTATCTCCTCTATACGCTTCGACATATTATTAAATTTAATAAGTTTTTCTTCTGTATCTAGTGGTTGAAGTGATGCTTTTTCTTCTATTAAAATCTCTTCTTCGAGATTAAGAACTATCTCTTTTACATCACGATCTAGTGTATTAATCTTATCACCATACCACATTTCTGATTCGAATGAAAGAATTGCTGAGTTTGGTTTATGCTTTTCATAAAGCTTAGTAAACTTATCTTCATTCGTTTCTTTATTTAAAAAATTAAATAATTCTTTAATCTTTGTATGGTATTCACTATCATCACCTTTCCAAAATATAACTCCAAATAATTTTTCTTCTAGACTATCTCTTCGTGATTTTGAGTCTATTTGCTTAATATTTTCTTCAGGTTTTTTTGTTTTATTAAAATTATTTCTTTCGTAATCTTGATAATCATCAATCAAAGACTTTTCAGATAAACCTGTTTTTTTATGAATTGAAGTTATATATGCAGACTTTTCTATAGAACTTTTTATCATAGATAAGAATGGAAAAATAATATCTTTTACTTGTCTTCCTTGAATTCTCATATCATTTGTACTTTTACAAATATTATTTAAATGGAAGTTTATAATGTCTACTGAATTTTTAATAATATCTTTCCAAGTATCTATATTATCAAAGATAATATCTGCTGGGTCTTTCCCTTCTGGAAGAATAGCTATTTTAACCTGCATATCCAAAGAAAGTGCAATCATTGCAGATCTATTACTTGCTCTTATTCCAGCACTATCACCATCAAAAGCAAAGATAATATTAGGAGATAATCTACGGATTAAACCAAGATTATTTATTTTTGTCATATCACCAATATCACTTTCTTCTGTGTGATCTGAAAAGGCAGTACCTGAAACAGCAACAGTATTTATAAAACCTGCTTGATGAGACATAAGTAAATCCATCTGACCTTCAACAATAATACTATAACCACGAGTTCTTATTGCAGTTTTTGCTTTATCTATACCAAACAAAACACCTGACTTGTTAAACAATGGTGTGTCTGGACTATTAAGATATTTGGCTTCTGTTATACCAGAATCAGCCGGAACAATTTCTTCTTTAAAAATTCTTCCAGAGAAAGCGATAACTCTACCACTTGAATCACTAATTGGAAATATAATTCTAGATCTAAAACGATCATATATCTTTCCGTTATTATTTTTAGCTAATCCAACAGTTTCTATGTCTCCTATTTTATAACCTTTCTTTATAAGATGATCAGTAAGAGATCTCCATTCAGGAAGAGCATATCCAACTCTAAAAGTTTTAATTGTCTCATTAGACAAACCTCTATTTATTAGATAAGCTCTTGCTTTTGGATTTTTATCAAAAGATGATTCAAAGAATTTTGTAGCTTCTTCTAATATCTCATACCATCTTTCTTTATCATCAAAAGTTTTATCATTATTTAATTTCTCAAGTACAATACCTGCCCTATCGGCAAGAATCTTCAAAGAACCAAGGAAATCAGTTCCCTCAAATTTTTCTACGAATGAGAATATATCACCCTTAGCTCCACACCCAAAACAATAATAGAATCCCTTGTCTGGCGAAATAGAAAAAGACGGGGTTTTCTCATTATGAAATGGGCATTTTGCTTTATAGTTATTCCCTGCTTGAATTACAGTTATGTATGAAGAAATAACCTCAACGATAGAAAGCTTCTCTTTAATTTTCTCGACAGGTGATAACATATATTTTCCCCTGTAAGCCTATTAATTATAAAGATTCATCAGATGTATTACTTGCCTTTTCTTCTTTTATTTTTCTGATGCGTTCTACACCAAATCCTGTTCCAGCTGGAATAAGATTACCGATGATAACATTTTCTTTTAGTCCTCTTAGATTATCAACACCACCACGAACTGCGTTGTTTATAAGAACACGGTTTGTATTTTGGAATGAAGCAGCTGACAACCAACTCTTAGTAGTTAATGAAACTTCAGTAATACCAAGTACTATTGTTGAAGCAACAGCTGGTCTACCATTCTCTTCTGTTTCAACACGATTGTTCTCTTCTATTAGTTCAATATTTTCAACAATTTCACCTGGAGAGAATGTAGTATCTCCAGCATCCTTGATTCTCTTTCTTGAGAACATTTGACGAATAATTATTTCAATATGTTTTCTTGAAATTGAAGCACTCTGTAGGTCGTAAACTTTATTGATTTCATCTACGATGTATTCTTCTGCCATTTCTTTACCACCGTATTTTACGATTTCATTTATGTCAGCAGATCCATCAGTAATCAATTGTCCTTTTACAACCTTAGAACCAACTTTCACTAAAGGCTGACGACGGAAAGCAACAGTATATTCAACTTCATTTGATTTTCCAGCTGTTTTTGCAGATGATAAATCAGAAAGAACTTTAATAATTTTTTGTTTTCCATTGTCTGTTATTTCAATAACTTCTCCGTCTGTAACTGAAACGATAGCTGGGTTCTTAGGAATTCTTCTTTCAAAAATTTCTTCAACACGAGGAAGACCTGTAGTAATATCGACAGTAGCAACTCCTCCGGCATGGAATGTACGAAGTGTAAGCTGTGTACCTGGTTCACCGATGGCTTGTGCAGCAATAATACCTACAGCTTGACCAAGACCAATCATACAGTTGCGTCCTAAATCAAGACCATAACATACTCTACAAATTCCGTGTGTAGTCTCACAAGATAATGGAGTTCTAACAAGAGCTTCGGTTACTCCCATTTTTTCAAGAGCAATAGAATCTTCTTTCATTATTAATGCTCCTTTTTTGAATACAACTTTACCTTCTTTGTCTTTTATATCAGCAAGTAAAATTCTTCCAAGAACATATTTAGCAAATACTCCATTAACAGAAACAATTTTCTTACCATTTTTTGTTCCACAATCTTCAGCAGTAACAACAACATCTTGTGCAACATCAACTAGTCTACGAGTTAGATAACCGGCTTTAGCAGTATTCAAAGCTGTATCGGCTGCTCCCTTACGAGATCCGTGAGTTGTAATGAAGTATTCAAGTGGAGATAGACCTTCAATATATGAAGGAATAATTGGGAAATCCAAAGTTGCTCCTGAAGTGTTAACAATCAAACCTTTCATTCCACACATCTGAACCAAACTTCCCATATTTCCGCGGGCTCCAGAAGTTATAAGGTCATAAGTAGAACTCTTTGAATCAAGAGTTGCTGGAATAATCTTTTCGATTTCTTTTTTAGCATGTTCCCATATTTCAATAACTTTTTGGTTTTGTTCATCTGAAGATAAAAGTCCTTCAGCATATTGCTCACGAACTAGTTCTTCTTCTTTACGGAATTTTGCAACAATTGCTGGTTTACCTTCTGGAACTCTAACATTGTCTATTCCCCAAGTTACACCTGAGTAAGTTGCATATTGATAACCAAAATCTTTAATCTTATCCAAAACTTTTGGAGTTTCATCGATACCGTAATGCATAATAAGTTCATCAACAAGTGATGACATACGCTTAATAGTTATTTCTTCATCCATATAAGGGAAATCTTCTGGGAAAATACTATTGAAGAATAATCTACCAACTGTTGTTTCAAATGGCTTGTCTGCAAATCTAGCATAACGAGCTTTCTTTGAACTTGCTATAACTTTGATTTTTGCACGGAAAGTAATAACACCTAAATCAAAAGCAGTAATTGCTTGGTTGGGACTTGAAAATGCCATACCTTCACCTTTTTCTCCATCAACTGATTTTGTCATCCAATAACAACCCAAGATAATATCCATCTTTGGCATTACGATAGGAGAACCATCCTGAGGTTTAAGTAGGTTTTTATTAGAAGCCATGAATTCTTTTGCTTCCATTTGAGCCATTTCTCCAAGTGGAACATAAACAGCCATCTGGTCTCCGTCGAAGTCGGCGTTGAATCCTGCACAAACAAGTGGGTGTACTTGAATAGCATTACCTTCAATAAGAATTGGGTTGAATGCTTGTATACCTAGTCTGTGAAGAGTTGGAGCACGGTTTAAGAGTACATATTTTCCACGAATAACTTCTTCTAAGATTGCCCAAACTTCTGGAATACCTTCTTCTATTAAACGGTTTGCTCCACGAATATTGAAAGCAAGTTCTGTATCTAATATTTTTGATATAACGAATGGTCTGAATAATTCAAGAGCCATATGTTTTGGTAATCCACATTGGTTAAGTTTAAGACCAGGACCAACAACAATAACAGAACGTCCTGAATAGTCTACACGCTTACCAAGTAAGTTTTGACGGAATAATCCTTGTTTTGATTTTAGGTTATCTGAAAGAGATTTCAATGCACGCTTTTGAGAAGCTGATACTGCTTGCGAATCATTTTGTTTAGCGATTGAGTTATCTATCAAAGCATCAACAGCTTCTTGAAGAATACGCTTTTCGTTACGCAAGATAACATCAGGAGCACCAATTTCTTTTAGCTTCTTTAGACGATTATTACGGTTTATAACACGACGATATAAATCATTAAGATCTGAAGTTGCATGTCTTCCACCATCCAAGGCAACCATTGGGCGCAATGCTGGAGGAATAACAGGTATAACAGTTAAGAACATCCATTCAGGACGAATACCTGAGTGAATCATAGAACGAAGTAATGACATTCTCTTTTCAAGTTTTTCTTTTTCAATACTTGAAGCCTTAGGAATCATAAGAGAAGTTTCAGCTTTAAGTTTTTCTAAATCAAGATTTTTGAAAAGAGTAAAGATAGCTTCAGCTCCAATACTTGCTTCAAAACAACTACCGTATTTAAGTCCAAAGTGATGATATGCAATTTCATTCAAAACTTTTCCTGGAACTATTTCAGTAATTTCTCTTTTAGTATTAAGTAAAAGTTCTTTTAATTTTTCTTTTGATTCTTCATCACTTGCACTTTTTAGTTTTGATTTAAATTCACTTTCAAGATTTTTGATTATATTTTCTTTTTCTTCGTTATGAACTTTTATAACTATATAACCAGCAAAGTAAATAACCTTTTCAAGATCTGAAACAGGGATATTTAGAAGTATAGACATTCTTGAAGGAACACCTCTTAGGAACCATATATGTGATACAGGACTTGCTAGTTCGATGTGTCCCATTCTCTCACGGCGTACTATTGAGCGAGTAACTTCAACTCCACATTTTTCACAAACAATATCCTTATAACGAATACGTCTGTATTTACCACAGTAACATTCGTAATCTTTTTCTGGACCAAATATTCTTTCGTCGAAAAGACCACTTCTTTCAGAACGACCAGTACGGTAGTTAATAGTTTCTGGTTTTGTAACTTCCCCATGTGACCACTCTTTTATACGCTCAGGACTTGCAAGCTTGAGTGTAATTGAGTCAAAATCTGTTGTATCAATTGTTTTCATAATATTTTGATATATAAGTTGCTAATTATTATTTCTATTTCTAAGATCAACATCAAGAGCAAGACCTCTTAGGTAATTTAACAAAACGTTAAATGAAGCTGGAACATTTGGCTCACCGATTGTTTGACCTTTAATAATAGCATCGAATGTCTGAGAGCGACCAACAATATCATCAGACTTAATAGTTAACATTTCACGAAGAGAGTATGCAGCACCATGACCTTCAAGTGCCCAGACCTCCATTTCTCCAAATCTCTGTCCTCCACCTTGAGCTTTACCTCCTAGTGGCTGTTGAGTAATAAGTGAGTAAGGACCGATTGAACGCATGTGAAGTTTATCTTCCACCATGTGGTGAAGTTTCAACATATACATATAACCAATAGCAACATCCTGATCAAAAGCATCACCTGTTCGTCCGTCATACAATGTAACTTTACCAGTTTCAGGAAGTCCTGATTTTACAAGTTCAGCTTTAATCTCATCAACAGTTGCTGAGGAGAATGGAGGAACGATTGCTTGGTAATTTAATGTGTGAGCAGCATAACCTAAATGCATTTCAAGAATCTGTCCCAAGTTCATACGAGATGGAACTCCAAGTGGAGTAAGAATAACATCAACAGAAGTACCGTCAGCCATGAATGGCATTTCTTCTTCTGGAAGAATAACAGAGATAACACCTTTGTTACCGTGTCTTCCTGATAATTTATCTCCAACTGAAATATTTCTTATTTGAGCGATTTCAACAACGATTCTCTTTATGATTCCTGATTCTAGATTGTGTCCTTGGTCACGAGAGAATATCTTCACACCAACAACACGACCACGCTTACCGTGTTCAAGACGAAGTGATGTATCTTTTACATCACGAGCTTTTTCAGTAAAGATTGATCTTAATAATCTTTCTTCTGGAGTAAGTTCTGTTTCACCTTTTGGAGTAATTTTACCAACAAGAATATCATTCTCGCGTACTTCAGCTCCAACAACAATGATTCCGTCTTCATCTAAATCTTTTAATTTATTTTCTCCAACATTTGGAATATCACGAGTTGTGATTTCTGGACCAAGCTTTGTATCACGAACATTACAGATAAATTCTGTAACATAGATACTTGTGAATTTACTTTCCTTAACTAATTTTTCAGACAAGATAATCGCATCTTCGTAGTTTGCTCCACCCCATGACATAAATGCAATAAGAGCGTTTTGACCCAAAGCAATTTGTCCATTATCTGTAGTACTAGTATCAGCAAGAACTTGACCTTTCTTTACATGTTGACCCATAGAAACACTTGGGCGTTGGTGGAATATTGAGAAGTTGTTTGTACGAGAAAATGATACCAATGGATATGTATGGTCTTTACCTTTTTCATCTTTAACTGTTATTTTCTTTGCATCAACATAAGAAATAACTCCAGCAACTTCAGCGATTATTAATCTTCCTGAATCACGAGCAGCTAATTCTTCTATACCTGTTGCAACCAATGGAGCTTCAGGAATAATACATGGTAATGCCTGCTTCTGCATGTTACTTCCCATCAATGTTCTGTGAGCATCATCGTGTTCAAGGAATGGAATCATACTTGTTGCAACTGAGAAAGCTTGGTTTGTAGCAACATCAATAAAATCAATTTCATTTTTTGAAATCAATCCAGGATTTGTTTTAATACGAGCTTCAACTTTATCTTCTAAGATATTTCCTTTTTCATCGTAATCAATACCAGCGTGAGCAATGTTGAATTTTTCTTCTTCAAGAGCATTTAAGTAAACTACTTCAGAAGTTATTTTTCCATTCTTTACTTTTACATAAGGAGTTTCAATTATTCCAAATTCATTTATTTTTGCATAAGTAGAAAGGTGAAGAATAAGACCAATGTTTGGACCTTCAGGTGTGTGTATAGGACAAACACGACCATAGTGAGATGTGTGAACGTCACGAACTTCAAGGCCTGCTCTTTCACGAGTAAGTCCTCCTGGACCAAGTGCTGATAGAGTTCTTAGGTGTTCAACTTCAGCCATAACATTTTCTTGGTTCATGAACTGTGAAAGCTGGTTGGCTGTAAAGAATTCTTTAATACGAGCTTGAAGTGGTCTTTGGTTTATTATTTGAATTGGAAGAGTTGTACCTACATCAATAGTAGACATTCTATCTTGAACATTTCTTTTAATTTGTGCCATACCCATTCTAACTTTTTGTTGTAGCATTTCACCAACATATCTAACACGGCGTTGACCTAGGTGATCAATATCGTCTGCTTGAGCATGAGGAGTATTATTTAATTTGATGATATTTGTAACAATTGTAACTAAATCATCTGAAGATATAATACGGCGTTCCATTTCTTTTTCGTCCATACTTTTTCCGAAACGATTATTAAAACGGAATCGTCCAACTGGAGATAGGTCATATCTTTCAGAAGATAATAGTATGTTTATAAATTCACGAGCATTGTCTGCTGTAGCTAAATCGCCATCACGTAAACGCTTGTATATTTCTATGAATGAATCAGAAAGAGTTTTAGCTGTATCTTTTTCAATAGAAGTTTTAATAACTTTAATTAATTCTTCATCATCTTTATCAAAAGCTTTTATGATACTTTCGTCAGTTGAAAGTCCTAATACACGAAGAAGAGAAGCTACAGAGAATTTGCGCTTCTTATCTATACGAACATATACAGCTCCATCAGGATCAGATTCTATTTCTATCCATACACCACGAGCTGGGATTATTTTTGAACCGAAGTAGTGTTTTCCTTTTAGTTCTTGTTCAGTAAAGAATACTCCGAAACTTCTAGTTAGCTGAGGAACAATAACACGCTCTACTCCGTTGATTATGAAAGTACCATGTTTGGTCATTAATGGTATATCAGCCATAAATACCTCTTGTTCTTTTGAAGTACCAAGACTTTTATTGAGAAGTTTAACACGGGCCTTTAATCCCCCTTCGTAAGTTAATTTATTTATCTTTGTATATTCTTCGTCGAACTTTGGTTCAGACAAAACAAAAGATGTGAAATCAAGTTGAAACTTTTTCTCTGAATAATCATTAATAGGAGAAAATTCTTTGAAAACTTCTTTAATACCAGTTTCTACTAACCAGTTAAAAGAAACTAATTGATTCTCTATTAAGTTTGGGAACTCGACTAGCGGCTTTTTATAGCGCGCAAAATACTTCTTCTCACGTACGGCTGTTTTTTTCATAATAATATATAAAAACAAGAAAAAACTAAGGTGACCAAACCTCGGTATTATTTTCTATTTATAATTGTTGGCAGTGGTTTTGTTTAACACGATAAATGCTTATAAAACCTTCTAATAGTGGCGATTGATCTGCCGTAACTCAATCTCTTCAATCTGGGTACTAGTATACACGAAAAAAATCCTTTGTCAATAAGACTTATTCTCCAAAATAGGATATTTTTTAACAGACGTCCAACGTCTGTAATTCCGGTTGTCGGGTACCCGCAGACCCTTATTTTACAAGGGTTTGTATTTGGTAGACGTCCAACGTCTACTACATACCAATATGTTTAGCTTTCCACTCTTCTATATTTTTCTGATGACCAGACAAAAGAACACTTGGAACTTTATATTTTTTATTATTATGAATTAAAATCTCTGGACGAGTATATATCTCACTTGTTGAGACTCTTTCTTCTTCACGAGAATTAAAATTGCCGAGTACTCCATTAACTTGTCTTGAAATAGAATCGATTAATACCATAGCTGGTATTTCCCCTCCTGTTAAAACATAATCACCGATTGAAAACTTTTTAGTTTTTAAAATCTTATCTACTCGAGCATCTATACCTTCATATCTTCCACAAATTAAAATAATATCTGTGTATTTTTTAGAAATATTTTTTGCAGAAGTTGTTGTAAATTTTTCAGAACTAGGAATAAAATTTATTGTAAGAATTTTAGAATTTTTTTTCTTTAATATTTTTTTTGTAATTGATTCTACTGCTTTTATTATTGGTTCTGCTCGCATTACCATTCCAGGACCTCCAGCATATGGTCGGTCATCTACCTGAAGAGAAACATTTCCATCTGGCCAAACTTTTTTATATTTACCTGTAACAAATTTACGAGGATTTATAAAAGAAACAAAAATCTTTTTTTGTTTTATAGCTCGTCCTAAAATAGACTCATTTAGATATGAATCAAACATTTCTGGAAATAATGTAACTATGTAAAAATGCATAATATTACAATAACATAAGAATAGCCCGATGGCTACGCCATCGGGCTATTCTTATTCATAATTTATAAAATAAATAAAAAGACCCTAGGTGCGAGGCGCGGGTGAGGATGCGAGGAAGATGTAGTAAATCTACATTGACCGAGCACCCAGAACCTGCAACAAAGCAGATAGGGTCTTTTTATTTATTTTGTTTATATACCTTTTAAATCATCTAGTGCTGCATCAACTGATTTAGATGCTTCACTTGGAGTCATTGCAATAGGTTGTTCAGCTTTAACTGTTTCAACTTTTCCACCTTCTGGTTCATTAATCTTAAGATTAACGCGAGCATTGTTTTTCATTCCAATAACTCGTAGTAGAGTTCTGATTGCTTTTGCTGTGTTTCCTTGACGACCGATAATTTTACCCATATCAGCGCCATTAACTGTCATAGTAATAAGCACACCCATCTCATCTACTGTTCGGTCGATTTTTACATCTTCCGGATTATCAACCAAAGCTTTCACTATATATTCAAGAAATGCTTTATCGTCTGCCATATAATAATCTTATAGTATTACTCTTAAATTGCAGTGTATCCGACTACGAACTGCCTTACCTATACTATACCATAGTGAGGTTTTTTGACGCAATTAAAAATCCCCATAATTGGGGATTTTTAATTTAAGCTTTTTTAAGTTCTTTACGAGCCTTTGTAGGAGATTTCTTTGAAAGGACATTTTTCTTCTTACCAACGATTAACTTTTGGTGTACTAGGAAGTTGTGAACTGTTTCAGAAACTTGAGCACCATTACCTATCCAATAATTAATACGATCTGCTTTGAAGATAACAACCCCTTCTTTAACGTTATAAGAACCAAGAATTTCCTTGAATTTACCACTTTTTGTTGAATTTTTAGAATCAGTCAAAACAACCCGGAAAGCGGGATCATTCTTGCGACCTATTCTTTGTAACCTTATTTTTAACATATAGCGATATGCTACCATAAATCTTTTTAATAATCAATACACCACACAAATAGATACCCTGTTTAAGAGTACGACATATATGATATCAGTTGGACCTATAGTGTTTTGTGCTATACTTTCAAAGTGAAAACAATACAAAAAAACTCTAAAGATAGTAGATATATAGAAGGTATAATAAACATCTCTCATAAAGGCGTTGGCTCTATTCGTATTAAAAATAGTGACGAAACAATAGAAGTTGAACATAGTTTTCTTAGAACAGCTTGTCAGGGAGATACTGTTCAAATACTTTTACATCCTAGCGTAAAAGGAGAAAAAAAAACTGGAGAAGTATATCAAATACTTCGTCGTTCAAAAAAAGGTTTCTCTGGAATTCTTGAAAAAGAAAATGATACTTATTTTTTAATTCCAAGTGATTTAAAAATGTATGCTGATATAATAATTCCTTTAAATAAATTAAATGGCGCAAAAACAGGACAAAAAGTATTCGTTGTTATTACAGACTGGAAAGATGCTAAAAAAGCTCCAATAGGAGAAGTATCTAAGATATTAGGAATGCCAATGGAACATAATGCAGAGATGGAAGCTATCGCGCTTGAAAAAGGTTTTGATGCAGTATTCCCTATTCCTGTAGTTAAAGAAGCACAAAAAATAACAAAAACTGGTGTAACCGAAGATGAAATAAAATCTCGTCGTGATATGAGAGCAACCACAACTTTTACAATAGATCCTGAAGACGCAAAAGATTTCGATGATGCATTATCATTCAAAAAACTACCCAATAATCATTATGAAATTGGTATTCATATTGCAGATGTATCTCACTATGTTACTGTCGGAACAGCACTAGATGATGAAGCTCGTTTAAGAGGAACATCTGTGTATCTAGTAGATAGAACAATACCAATGCTACCAGAAGAACTTTCAAATGGACTATGTAGTTTAAACCCAAATGTTGATAGACTAACATTTTCTGCTATTTTTGAATTAGATTTAAACGGAACAGTCTATAATCAATGGTTTGGAAAAACAGTTATACACTCAGACAAAAGATTCTCTTATGAAAACGCTCAAAAAGTTTTAGATGACGGTAACGGTGTATTATTTAATGAACTTTTTACATTAAATAGTATAGCTAAAAAACTTCTTAATAAAAGATTAAAAGAAGGGGCAATATCTCTTGAACAAGATGAAGTTAAATTTAAACTAGATGAAAAAGGTGTACCTGTTTCTGTATATACAAAAGTACGTGGAGATACAAATAAACTAGTAGAAGAATTTATGTTATTAGCCAACCGTCGTGTTGCTGAATTTATGTCTTCTGATGATAAGAAAAATGCTGGTGTATTTCTATACAGAATTCACGATTTACCAAATAAAGAAAAGATGAAAGATTTGGCTAGTTTCCTTAAGAAACTTGGATATAATGTAAAACTAAAAGATGGAATAATTCCCTCAGAAGAAATAAATCTTTTAATAAGTAAAATAGAAAATAATCCTATTCGCGATACAGTACATAGTGCGATTATTCGTACTATGGCAAAGGCTATTTATTCAACAAAAAATATTGGTCACTATGGCCTTGGTTTTAAATTCTACACACACTTTACTTCCCCTATTCGTAGATACCCAGATGTTATAGTTCATAGATTGCTTGAATCTTTCTTGAAAAATAAAGCTATTCCAAAAGAACGCTGGTTTGAATATGAAAAGATGAGTCTTGAGGCTTCAAGTAGAGAAAAAGAAGCTGCAGAAGCAGAACGCTCTTCTATTAAGTATAAACAAGTAGAATATATGACATCTCATATTGGTCAAAAATTTGAAGGTGTTATAACTGGAGTTACTGAATGGGGTCTATATATAGAAGATAAAAAAACAAAGTGTGAAGGTATGGTTAGAATGAGAGATATGAAAGATGACTATTATACTTTTGATAAGAAATTTATGAGCATCAGAGGAAGCAAAACTCATAAAAAATATATGCTAGGAGATAAGGTTTCATTTTCAGTTAAAAGTGCTGATATGAACAAAAAAACTATTGATTATACATTAGCTTAAATAAAAAGGATGAGAAAAAGAAAAAATAAAAAAATTATATATTTAATAATTTCACTAATAATCATAACTTCTGTTGTGACATATTTTCAACTAAAAAAAGAAGATAATAAGAAAAAAGAAATAAATATTGTTCAAAGTGAAATACAAGTCCAAAATAAAGAGGATAAAATAAAAACACAATCACCACTAACACCAAAAGAAGAATATACTATATCTAAAAATTACGATATTCTACCCAAAGATCCAAAAGGTAATAAAAAAATTGTACTTTTAACTATTGATGATGGACCAAGTAGTCAAACACTTGAAATACTAAAAGTATTAGAAGCACACAAAATAAAAGCAATATTTTTTATAAATGGAATGCATTACAAGGCTAATCCTGGAACACTAGAAGCTGAAGCAAAAGCAGGGTTCCCTATTGGAAATCATACTTGGAGTCATATAAATTTATTAAAAACAAAAAATATAGATTTAGTTAATAAAGAAATAAGTAGCAACAATGAACTCATAACCAAAATAACTTCAACTGCACCTAAATTCTTTAGACCTCCATATGGAGTAAGTAGTGTTTATGTAAAAGATTTAGTTAAAAAAGAAAATATGATTTATATAGACTGGTCAGGAGCTGCAAAGGATTGGGAAAAGACAGCAAGAGATCAAGATGTATTTATTAAAAATGTTACTGATGGATTACACCCTGGATCAATAATCCTTATGCACGAACATCCATGGAGTCTTAAAAACTTAGATAAATTACTAACAACAATAGAACAAAAAGGTTATACTTTTGCAGATCCTAACAATATAATAGAATAATAAATAAAAAATCTCCGGACGTTGGACGTCCGGAGATTTTTTATTTTGCGTAAGTTGTTGCGTCTTCTAAGTGAATAGATAAAAGTTTTGAAGCACCTTCTGCACTCATAGTTACACCAAAGAGAACTTGTGCTCGAGACATTGTCTCACGATTGTGAGTAACCACGATAAGCTGTGAATATTTTGAAAGATTTTCAAGCATATTTCCATACTTTCGAGAATTTGCTTCATCGAGTGCTGCATCAGTTTCATCTAATACCAAGAATGGTGGTGGATTAACCTGTGATATAGCAAAGAGTAATGCAATAGAAGTAAGTGACCTCTCTCCACCTGAAAGCATATGCAAATCTTTTACTTTCTTTTGTGGCAATGTAACATTGATTTCTATACCTCTTTCAAATCCAAGCTCTGAACTTTCTTCATTTTCCCCTTGTTCTTCATCTGGATTTTCTGCAATAGATTCATCATTCTTTCTTGGCTTCTTATGTTCCATTGTAATAGAAAGGAATGCTCCCCCACCACCAAACATAAGAGTAAAGAATTCTTGGAATTGTTTATTAATCTTCTCTACACCATTCTTAAATTCTTTATCTAGAGTTTCTTTTAATTCTTGAATAAGTAGTCTTAGTGATTCAATACTTTTTGTTAAATCATCTAACTCTTTAGAAAGAAATACATCACGGTCTTTTGTATCTTCATATTCTTTCATAACCTCACTACCAGAACCTGATCCAGCATCTTCTAATTTAATTTTTATGCGTTCAATTTTTCGACGCAATTCATCTTGAGTACTTCTTGAAATCTCAGTAGAAACTTCTGTATGAGCGTAATCAATAACTTCTCTTCCAATTAAAACTCCTGCTTCTGACATCTCCATCTCAAAAGAATTTTTAACTTGAGATAAATTATCTTCTTCAAATTTTATAGAATGAGTTTCAGAAACAACTTCATTTTTTTCTCTCAAGAATTCATAAAGCATTCTTTCACTATCTCGGAGTGCCATTTGTTCTTCCTGAACTTTTTGTTTTATTTCTGATAAGAAGTTTAATACCTTTTGTTCTTCTTCTTTTATTTCATCAAGTTTTTTAACAATCTCTTCTTTGGCTTTCTGCATTTCTTGATATTCTGCATTTTCACTCAAAATAGGTCTCTCTACTTCACTTTGATTATGATTTGGTAAGAATTCTTTAAGTTTCGATTTAATATTTTTAAGAATATTAACTATACTTGGTAAGTCTTCAAACCCAATTGCTTCGTCTATATTCTTCTCTAATTCAAGAGCAAAAGCATTCCATTGTGACATAGGGATTAGTTTTTCCTTAATCTCTGGAATACGAGAAAATTGTCTTTCTATACCCTCTATAATACCTTCTAGGCGTCCTAGTTTACGAGCAGATTCATCCTTTTGTGATCTTATTTGAGAAAGATCAGATTCATAAGCTTTAATATCTTTTGCATAAATACTTTCTTCTTGGTTTTCATTTTTGTTTCTTTGCAATTCTTCTATTTTAGAATCAAGAGAAGTACCTCTTTCCTCTAAAACTCTACGCAAAGAAGAAAGTCTTTTTGTTTCATTATTTATATATGTTGATTCAGAAGAAAGATAAGTTTTGTAAAAGTTGCGTAATTCTTCACGCATTTCACGAGCTTTTTCTACAACCTGAACTTGTTTTTTTAAGAAAGCTAAATGAGGAGCAATCTCTCTTTTAAGAGCTTGAACTTCTTTCATATTTACAAGTGTCTTTTCAAGTTTTCTTTCTGATTCACGAATTCTGTATTGATAAACTTTAAGACCAAGAGCATCTTCTATCATAAAACGACGGTCTTTATTTGATGCATTCAAAACTCTATCCGCTTCACCCTGAGAAATAATATGATGACCAGAACTTCCGATATTTACAGACGCAAGTAAATCAACTATATCTTTTAGTCTAACTTCTGTTCCATTTATACTATAACGATTTGCACCATCAGCAAAAACTTCACGACCGATAACAATCTCGTCATAATCCAATGAGATTCCAAGACCACTATTAGTAAAAGAAAAAATCTTTTGAGTATTATCAAATGTAATAGTTACTTGAGCACGACTAGCAGAAGGAATTGATTTTGAGCCCTTAAAAATAAGATCAACACCACCCTTACCACGAAGAGACTTAATTGATTGTTCTCCCAATACGAAACGTATAGCCTCAACTATATTTGATTTACCAGAACCATTTGGTCCCACAATAGAAGTAATAGGCGTTGTAAATGAGACAACGCTTTTTCTACCGAATGATTTAAATGAAGTAAGTTCAATTGATTTTAATGTCATAGAATAAAACAAATTTAGTCTAACCAGTCTCTAACTTCTAGAGCATTTCTTGCTGCAGATTGTTCTGCTTCTTGCTTGCTGTGACCCTTTCCTTCTGCTATTTTTTCTTCACTGAAAAATATTCCAACTGTAAAATGCTTATCATGGTCTGGACCTGCTTCATGTAAAACTTTATATGAAGGGGTTATGCTTAAATACTCTTGGGATTTTTCTTGAATTAAACTTTTAGAATCACGCCATAACTTCTTTGCAACAATAGTATCTATCTTTCCAAAAAGTGTTCTTGCAATAAATTCTTTTGCTTTATCATAACCCTGATCTAAATAAACAGCCCCAACATAAGCTTCATAAGTATTAGCTAATATATAACTACGAGCCTTACCTATATCCTTTGCTTCACCCTTTGATAAAAGTAAATACTCATTCATCTGTAATTCTTGTGCTACTTCTCCAATAATAACAGCATTCACAAGAGCTGATCTATATGCAGTTAAATCCCCTTCATTTTGATCAGGATATTTATTGTAAAGATAATCAGTAACAATTAACTCAAGAACAGCATCCCCTAAAAATTCTAAACGCTCATTGTGAGATAGTTTAGATCCAGAATTTTCGTTGATATATGAGCGATGAATAAAAGCTTGTTCTAATAACTTTTTATTATTAAAAAATATATTTGTTTTTTGTTCGAATAATGAGAAATCAATCATAGTAAATTATTTCTTCTTAGTAATAATTTCTAGAGCTTTTTCAAGAAGGGATATCATATTATCGTACATCTTAAGTCCTAAAACTTCTTCCATTGCAAACCATTTAGCATCATCTAATCCACCAGTTCCCTTTTCAAGAACTAAGTCTTTGTATTCTGATTCAGCAAGAAAGAAAACTACTTGTTTACGAATTTTTCCTTTTTCTGGATGGTTGGCGATATATTCATTGCGACCAAGTAAATCCTTGATTGTAATGTCTAATCCCATTTCTTCTTTTATCTCACGAGTTGCACCCTGTTCTTCGTTTTCACCTTCTTCTATACTTCCTTTTGATAGTGTCCAGTAACCAAAAACATCATGAACAAAAGCAAAATAAATATGACTATCGTGAATAGCATAAACAACAGCTCCAGCCTTTTTTTCTATTGGAAATTTTGCTGGGTCAGTTTCTGTGTGTTTCTTTTTATGAGCAACTTCTTCCTTTCCTGGTTCACCTATCTCTTTATAGACACCACCAAGAACTCCGTTTATAAAACGACTTGAATTTTCACCACCAAAACTTTTAGCAAGTTCAATGGATTCGTTTATAGCAACCTTTGGAGGAACTTCTTTTCTTTCTCCAAATAATAGTTCATATAAACCTATTCTTAGAATATTTCGGTCAACAACAGATATTTTATCTATTGGCCAATCTGGTGCAGCTTTTTCTATAACTTCATCTATAATAGTTTTTTTCTTTAGAATACCAAGAAAAAGATCATTCATAAATAATGAATCATCTAATCCAGGACCGAATTCTTCTATATTTCTATCCAACATCTCTTTGGGCTCTGTATTTTTCTCTGCATCGAAATCCCACTCAAAGAGTGTCTGTAAAACAATTGAACGTGAAAGGTGCCTGTTTGCCATAAATTTAAATAAATATTAGCAACTAGGAGCTGGTAACTAGCACGTATTCTAACACATCATTTCTAAAGAGTTAGATGCTAGATACTAGTCCCTATGTGCTATTTAGTCTTTTTAGCTTGTTTTTTTTCTACTTTCTTAACCACATCAATGACTTTGCGTCCACGATAAAAACCACAGTGTTTACACATTACATGAGTTTCTTTTTGTTGTTCACAATTAGAACATGTAGTAAAAACCTTAGCTTCTAAAGCATGATGTGATCGGCGGTTCCCTGTATGAGAACGTGTATGTCGCATTCGTATTACCATATAGATAGTATACTGATTTTTGTCTAAAATGCAAATAAAAAAGACCCTTTTACTATAAATAGCAAAAGGGTCTTTGTTGTTTAGAAAGAAAATAAAGCATTATACTAAATTCATTAAAGCATGAGCATATTGTCTATCTTCGTTCATTAATTTTTCAATAGCAGCATTTACTGCTTCTAAATGTCCCTTAAAAATTGTTTTAACAAATAAATTAGCTGGTATCCATAGTGGAGCAGCTGTTTCGCCGTCGATAGGATTTGGTCCATCAAAATTAAACATATTACCCATAAACTTAGTTACGAGATAAAAATATTTAAAATGAAATTGGCCCAATGTTCCTCTTGATCGATTGTCGGGAATCTTTTTTTCTAAAACAAGATCTAAATTTTCCGGAGTGGTTTGAATACCAGTCTCTTCGAATAATTCACGCAAGGCTGCTTGTGAAGCAACTTCTCCTATTTTCTTATTGTGATTACTTCTACCATTAAGGTGGAAACTCGAACAATAAGGTACGCCAAGGAAATAAACATCCTTAGTAATTGAATCATATTTAGCCAAGATTACTCCTGAATAAAATGAACCATCAATAGAAGTTCCTCCTGGGAGATGAATTCTGTCATAACCCTGGGATTTTAATTCATTAATCTTTGATAAAATGAATTCAGTACTTTTTAACTCTTCCATTTTCTTGTGTTTTATATATTTTGGGGCATATTGTGAAGAACTTTAGTCTTAATTACCCTTTGAATACATAATAACATATATACCATATAAAGTCAATATATTCTTTTCTTACAAAAAGGAATATATTGTATATATAAATATAAGAGATTGTTATGGCTACCAACCATAATCTTGCTACAAACAAGACTTTAAAAGGCTAATCTTTATATATAAAAAGAACAAAGTTGGGTGGAACCGCGAACTGTACTCGCCCCGACAAAAATGTATTTTCATTTTTGTCGGGGCGATTTTTAATTTATAAATTTAATAAAAAAAATATGGAAAACGAAAAATTAGATCACATTCGCCATACATTGGCACACTTAACAGCTCAAGCAGCAATAGAGTATTATCCTAATGCACAACTAACACTAGGCCCAACTGTTGATAACGGTTTTTACTATGATATAGATTTTGGTACTGAAAAAATTGGAGATGAAGATTTAGTTAAGTTTGAATCATCAATGATAAAGAATCTCCCCTCTTGGACAGAATTCACTCATAAAGAAATCTCAAAAGACGAAGCACTTTCTTTATTTGCTGGCAATGTTTACAAAGAAGAGTTAATAAAAGAAATTGCAGCTCGTGGAGAAAAAATTACAGTTTATACTTGTGGTGGTTTTACTGACCTATGTCGTGGTGGACATTCTGAAAATCCTGCAAAAGAAATTAAACCAGGTTCTTTTAAGCTTGAAAGAATTGCTGGTGCATACTGGAGAGGAGATGAAAAAAATAAAATGCTTACTCGTATATACGGACTTTCTTTTAATACAAAAGAAGAACTTGATGCATATTTATTACAACAAGAAGAAGCAAGAAAAAGAGACCATAGAAAAATAGGTAAAGAATTAAAACTATTTACAATATCAGAATTAGTTGGAGCAGGGCTTCCCTTAATGCAACCAAAAGGAATGATAATTCGTAAAGAAATAGAAGATTTTCTTTGGAGTCTCCATAAAGACAAAGGATACGATAGAGTTTGGACTCCTCATATAGCAAAACAAAACTTATATGAAACATCTGGCCATGCAGCCAAGTTTGGTAACGAACTTTTCCGTGTAAAAGGTGGAGATGAAGAATTCTTTATGAAGCCCATGAATTGTCCTCATCATATGCAAATATTTGCAGATAACCAATTCTCATATCGTGATATGCCTGTTAGATACTTTGAACCAGCAACTGTTTATCGTTATGAAAAAGCAGGACAGCTTTCAGGACTTACACGAGTAAGATCTATAACTCAAGACGATGGTCATCTATTCTGTAGAGTTTCTCAGATAGGACAAGAAGTTAGTACTATAGTTGGAATCATAAAATCTTTTTATACAACTATGGGTATGATGGATGGATACTGGGTAAGACTATCAGTTCGTGGAGATGATTTAACTAAATACATAGGTAGTGATGAAGTTTGGGAAAGAGCAGAAGGCGCACTTGAAATAGCTGCAAAAGAAAATAAATTAAACTATAAAATAGGAAGAGATGAAGCAGCTTTTTATGGTCCAAAATTAGACTTTATGTTCAAGGATGCAATTGGCCGTGAATGGCAACTTGCAACAATCCAATGCGACTTCAATTTACCAGAAAGATTTGAACTAGAATTTGTAAACGAAAAAGGAGAAAAAGAACGCCCTGTAGTAATCCACAGAGCTATATCTGGTTCTCTTGAAAGATTTATGGGAGTAATGATAGAACACTTCGCTGGTGCCTTCCCTCTCTGGCTTTCACCAATACAAGTAGTTATAGCTCCTATTAGTGAACATCAGAAAGAATACGCAGAAGGTATTTATAATAAACTTAAATCATCAAATATAAGAGTAAATCTAGATGATTCAAATGAATCACTTGGTAAAAGAATCCGTAATGCAAAAATGCAAAAGGTTCCTTATGTTATAGTTATCGGCGATAAAGAAAAAGAAGCTGGTCTAATTACAGTTGAAACAAGAACTGAAAAATTAGAAGCAATTACACCTGAAGTATTTATAGAAAAACTTCAAAAAGAAATAACCGAAAGAATTTTAAATTAGTTCATAATAAAATCCCGATTAGATTTAATCTAATCGGGATTTTAAATAATTATTTAATACCGTAATAATCTTTTAGACAATAATCTTCGTCTAAAATCAATGACATAGATAGAGCTTCATCTAGAGTAACCCAAGAAAAATCTTTATGTTCTTTTTGAGAAAGAATAATTTCAGGTTTTTCCTTTAAATGCAAAACAAAATAATGATACAAAAAGCTTCTATCTGGATGTGATACAAAAAAAGTTTTATAAAAAATTAAATCTTCTTTTTTTGAATTTATTCCAGTTTCTTCTTTTAACTCTCTTATCATTGCACTTGATTTATCTTCATCAGAATGGTCTACCTTACCAGCTGGTTGTCCCCACTTATTACCGTGTATCTTATTATCTTGACGATGAAGTAAAACAAATTTATTATTATATTCCACTAAGCAAGCAACAACTTCTATGTCTGGTAAAAAATTTTCTGGTTGTTTATTATAAATCATATATTATAAGTTTTTAAATTTATAATATAATATATCATTTATATAAAAATACCTAATTAACTAAAACATTAAAACCCCGATAGCTTTACTATCGGGGTTTTAATGTTTTAGTTACTATATATCCAAATTTGCCATTTTAGCATGTGATTGTATAAATGATTTACGAGGAGGAACTTCACTTCCCATAAGCATATCAAACACTTTATTTGCTTCTTCTGCGTCATTTACTGCTACTTGTTTTAGAATTCTACGAGCAGGATCCATTGTTGTTTCCCAAAGCTCTTCTGCATTCATTTCTCCGAGACCTTTATATCTCTGAACATGAATTTTTGATTTTTTAGGTGTTTTAGAATTAGATACTTCTTCCTCTTCTTCTTCAGAATCTGCATCCATATCTCCACTTTCTTCTTTTGCTGATTCAGCAAGTAATTCTTCTATTGATAAAGCATCCTTACCTAGAAGTGCATCTCTTTCTTCGTCTGAATAAGCATACATAACTTCCTTACCTTTTTTGATTTTAAATAGTGGTGGCTGAGCAATATATACATAACCAGCATCTAATACAGGACGGAAGTAACGATACATTAAAGTAAGTATTAGAGTTCTAATATGAGCTCCGTCCACATCGGCATCGGTTGCTATGATTAACTTATGATAGCGAATCTTACTTAAATCAAAAGTATCACCAATAGATGTTCCCATCGCAATAACTAAATTTTTAATTTGCTCACTACCTAGCATTCTATCAAGACGAGCTCTTTCCACATTAAGAATTTTTCCACGAAGTGGAAGTATGGCTTGAGTTTTTCTATCGCGTCCCATCTTCGCAGTACCACCAGCAGAGTCTCCCTCCACAATGAATACTTCGGCAAATTCTGCTTCTTTTACTTGGCAGTCTGCTAGTTTTCCAGGCAATGTCATACCTTCTAGTGCTCCCTTTCTTAGAATAGAATCCTTTGCGGCTTTTGCAGCCTTACGAGCACGAAGAGCAAGTAATGATTTATTTATGATTGATTTTGCTTCATCTGGGTTCTCTTCAAGGAATGAAGTAAAAGCATCACCAAAGGCTGTTGCAGTTGCTCCCTGGGCCTCTGTAGAGCCAAGTTTGGCCTTTGTTTGACCTTCAAACTGAATCTCTCTTAGCTTAACAGAAACAACACAAGTTAAACCTTCTAGAACATCGTCCCCAGTAAAACCACCATCAGCTTCTTTGATTAAATTATTCTTTTTACCATATGTATTTAAAATACGAGTAAGAGCAGTTTTAAATCCAGTGATATGAGTACCTCCTTCTGGGTTGTAGATATTGTTTGCAAATGGAACTATGTTTGAACTAAATCCATCTACATACTGAAGAGCAACTTCAACACCAACATCATCTTGATCTCTTTCTACATAAAATACAGTTGGGTGAATAGGCTTTTCTGTTTTATTATAAAATTTAACAAGAGAAACAAGTCCACCTTCAAAATAGAAAGTAGTAGAAGGAACCTCTAAGCCAAGTTCAGAAAACCAGAAAATATCTTCATCTGATTTTTTTCCTTTTCCACCTGTAAGTGGATCCCAAAGTCTTGCATCTATAATATCAATACGAAGTCCCTTTACAAGATATGCTTGCTGTCTTAAGTGATTGATTATTGTATCCCATTCGAATTTAACTTGTTTAAAAATTTCCTCGTCTGGTTGAAATGTAATGATTGTACCGTGAGCTTTAGAAGTACTTACTTTTTTTACTGCAGCCTTTCTCTTACCCTGAGAATACTCTTGCATATATTTACCACCATCACGATGAACTTCTGCTTTTGTATAAATAGAAAGTGCGTTCACAACAGATGCTCCAACTCCATGTAGTCCTCCAGAAACTTTATAACCACTACCTTCACCTCCGAATTTACCTCCAGCATGGAGAGTTGTCATAACAGTTTCAAGTGCTGAAACTTTTGTCTTTGAGTGTATATCAACAGGAATACCACGGCCATTATCTACTACTCGAACAGTATTTCCGGGTAATAAAACAACTTCAATATGATCACAGAATCCACCCATCGCTTCATCGCGTGAGTTATCGAATATTTCCCAGACTAAGTGATGTAATCCGTCAATACCAGTAGAACCGATATACATACCAGGACGACGGCGAACCGGTTCAAGTCCCTCTAGTACAGAAATCTCATCTGCTCCATAATGCCCAGCTTTTTTGTCTTTTTTTATTTCTTCTTTTGCCATCCTGTTATAAAATTAAATGATAATATTTGATATAAATTAACTCAAAATACTCTATAAACTAGAGTAAAATACCTTAATATTATAACAAAAAATCACTTAAAATACTAATCTATTTTAAGTGATTTTAGGCTTATAAATAAAGGATTTATTGCCAAATAATTTACATTATCTTGTTTAGTTTCTCCTGAATAAAATTATCTATATTATCAATTTTTAATTTGATTTCATTAAAAATAACTTCTTCTTTGTTATTTAAATCTCTATCATTTCTTGTCTTTTCAAGTAGAGATAGTTGATTATTTAATTCTTCTTTTAAAAGCATCATAGAACTATGAACATCTTTTACTGTACTTTGTAATTCATTATTAATTTTTACTTTTTGACCTAAAAACTTATTCCAACCAAAGTAGAATATAAACATAAATATAATTATGATTAATATCATAATTATGATAATTAAAATAGGATAAACTAGAGATAAGGTAGCACTAACTATTTTTGTATCTTTAACTTTCAAATACTGAATCTCTGACGGCTGACTTTTTATATTATCAGGGAATACAACTTCTGCCCAAATATTTATAGTACCCTTTTCTTTGATTGCATCAGTAGTAATAGAAAATGTTCCATCAGATCCTATTGTTTGTGTATATTTTTTAATCTCTTTAGGTACATTAAATCCCATAATGGAACGAAGACTTATCTTGTCGTTAAACTCAAGACTAATATCAACTTTCTTATTAGGATATCCAGTCTTACCTGAAATCGTAATAGTATCACCTTTTGTTATTTCATTAGAACTCAAAAACAATTGAGGAATAATTATTTTAGGACTTACAAAAGATAAAATAGACTCTGCGTGATTTTTAGCTTTATCATAAGCGGTAACAACAATACTATGACTACCTTCAGACTGGAATGGTAAAGAATACTCACTATCAATTAGTTCATTCAAATTCACAGTTATCAAAGAACTGTTATCAATAGATAAAGTATAATAATCTATTCCAGAAATTTTATCTTCAGCATTTAATTTTATTAGATTTCTATAGCCATCATTCCTAATAACAGGAATAAATGATTTTGGTGCAGTAGAATCAATTTTTATTTTATAATGAGTTATTGGTCCAGATCCTGCAGAATTTACATAGCGTATATGGAAATAATAAGTTCCATCACTAAGATTATTTATTGTCTTCTGCGACACAGAACTATCATAGACAGTTGTTGGACTAGAGTCTGAAACTTTATCAATAAGAGTTTTTATAGATGTAACATCACCTGGTATTTTCCAATCAAATGAAACAGTATTAGTAGAATACCAAGAATCTTGATCTGGGTTAGTTGTTGACGATACAACTGGTTTTACAGGAAGATTATTTTTAACAACAGGAATTATTGGAGTTGTTACTTCAATTTTTTCAGGTATTCCTATCTTAATAACACTTCCATTTTTAGAAGTTAAAATATCAGTTCCTAGTCCATCATTTTCTCGAACAGCAGAATCTGCAAAAAGTACAGAAGCTACCCCTTGTTTTTTTGCCTTAAATGTAACAGAAGCTATATAACCACCCTGTCCGGTAAAACCAGGATTTGGAATACCTCCATTAAAAACAATCTTACCATCAGTATTAGTAAAGCTTGGTTCTTCTACCCACAGAGAAAATATTGATGAATTTTTTGATATAGATACAACTTCAAGTAAATCTGAGGGAAATTGAATAACTGACTCAGAATTATTTATAGCCTTACCGTCAGTATTAACCAAAACTTTTACAGAAATTATATTTCCAACTGAAACAGTAGGGGCCTCTGGTGATAAAGACAAACTTGCTGCATAAATTTTATTAGCAAAAAATAATGAAAAAATTGCTAATATAAATAAACCTTGTTTTATTTTAAATTTATTGATTAGAATGAACATTCTTTTTTATCTTATTTTTCTTGATTTTTTTATAAAAAATCCAAACTATAACTACTATAATAATAATTATGAAGAAATTTAATGAAAATCCAAAAATTGCGAAACCAGGATTTTTGTAGATTGAAACTGTTTTATTACCTGCCTTATCATAAGCAGTAACTTTTAATGAAGGAGTAGAATTTTCATCTTGATTTTGTAATACATACATACTTCCACTTCGTACTGGAGCCCTACCATCTTCAGAGACTTCATAATAGCTTATACCAGATTGGTTATCTACAGCTGTAAAGAAGGCGAATTTTCTTCCTTCAAATAATGTATTGTCTTTACCTATTACAATAGTGAAATCTTCTGGATTTTTTTTATCTAAAGAAACAAGACTATTCCACTCATTAACAGATGCATTACTTTCACTTTTAGGAGATACTTTTATATCTAGACCACTAATATTGATTGGAACTCTTGTTCCCTTTCCATCGTTGGCATAGACTGCCATATTTTTAGGAGAAATCTTTATAGTTCCCTCCTTGTCTGCTTCAACAATAATATTAAATAAAATAGTTTTATCTAAATTAAAACCTCCGGGAACTCCACCAACAAAAGAAATAGTATTGCCATCTTTTGATAGAGACGGAGTTCTTGGCCATAAACTAAAAATAGATTTCGCTAAACTAAAATCATTAACTACTAAATTTTTATCATTAGAATCAAATACAATATCTCCTTCTACTGTATTAATAGAAGTTTTTTCAGTATCAACTTTAACACTTACGATAAAAGTATCCCCTACAGAAACAGTATTTCTTGCTGTTTCTAAGTAAATATTTGATGCTGAAGCAATACTAGGAATAAAACCAACGACTAGAAGTAAAACTAAGTATTTTTTTAAAATGTATTTTTTCATATAATTTATTTAAAGTAATTAATTAATAATTATTTTCCCCATTCATACAAAAGTATTGAGAAGTCTACTGAATCAACCTTATTATCTTTATTTATATCGACATATTGATTTTTGAATGGTGGTTTTGTTTTCCAGTAATAAAGTAAGATTGAGAAGTCTATAGAATTAATTTTACTATCACAGTTAAAGTTAGCTCTTCTACATTTACTTGAATCTACTACAGTAGGATTTACATTTGAACTACTACCCCCACCACCTCCGCCACCTCCAGAAGGAGGAGTTACTGTTGAAGATATAGCCTTAAATGAACGAGATGCTCCAGAACTTTCTGTTCCGAAATAAACTACCATCTTGAAATAATAATCCCCTGCATTTGGAACAGTTGCTGTTAATGTAGTATTAAAATCTTCCATTGAATTTATGTATTTTGCAGCAACTGCATGGAATACATCATCACCTCCTCCACAAGGATTATTTACAGACGAAACAACACACCATTCATATTGATATTCATTTCCACTTAAACCTTCGTTTGTAATAGTAACATTTGCACTAATCTGTGGAGTAGTATCTTTTGAAATATTATTAATAATTACTTGGGCTGGTGTTGTTACAACAGTCCAGTAATCATTACCAGGAAGAGTTTTACCTGATTCAACTGTAGCAGAGAATACACTTTCCCATGTTCCAGCTGGAGCATTTGATGGAGTTGTATATGAATATGTATAAGTACCAACAGAAGTTCTTGTCATATTTATATTATTAGCTATTACATTACGATTTGAATCATAAATAGTTACAGTAGGAATATTTGCAGAGTCTGTTAGTGTTCCATTATAAATAGTTGTAATAGTAGCTAGATAATTACTTCCTGCTGTTATTGTTCCAAAGTCAGAAGTTGAAACTGTCCATGGTGATTGAGAAGAAAGAGTTAGAGAAGTAAGAGTTCTTGTTGAAGCATTCCAAATATCAGTTGCTAATGTTCCAAATGATGTAAGTGATCTAGCTGAATAATTCCAGACACTTGAAGGAATAGTATTTATAAAGCCTGCAATTGTTGATACAGCAGAAGTTATACTATTATTTGTATTTGCATTAATTGCACTAGAAGCTGATGCTATTTGTGAATTTGTATTTGTATTAATTGTTCCAGTTGAAGATGTTACATCAGTTGTCTTTGCAAGTGGTGAGACAGCAGAAGTTAGTTGAGCGGATGTTGCGAGTGGTGCAACTGCAGTAGCTAGGTCT
>Ga0302285_10000179_pt1 | contig 37614 bp, 55 predicted proteins | sample III_Fen_E2_2_FD_200455 | JGI IMG/M metagenome (GOLD analysis project Ga0302285, IMG submission 200455) | Peat permafrost microbial communities from Stordalen Mire near Abisko, Sweden - III_Fen_E2_2 | ecosystem: Environmental > Terrestrial > Soil > Wetlands > Permafrost | place: Sweden: Abisko... | reverse complement strand
AATTAACTCTGTATGCATAATCGCCAAATCAAAAAGTACATCTTTATAAATCAAAAAGTACATCTTTTTCAATGTTCACAAAGATAAGCAAAAAAGGTATCTGATCATCAGATACCTTTTTAATTACTTTTTAAATGCCATTTAAACCCTCTTGTAAAGCATTATATCAATATAGCCAGCATTATGGTTCATCCTTGCATTCATCTCCTTTTTAATTGCCCCTTTAAATGGATTATCAGCACCTAGGTTATTTTCTATCCAATCAGTCAGTTCAATTATATTACTTTTGTTAGACGTAAAGTAGAAATAACTGTTTTCCTTCAGTACCGAAAGCACATCCAAGTAATTAGCCAACTTCCAATAGTTTGAATAAGTGGATACATCAGTGCTCAAGTAAGGTGGATCAACTAAAAATACCACCCCGTCTATATGCTTCCATCGGTTGAATAGTTCCCTGTAATCCATCTTTACCACATCCACTCCCTGAAGGTAATCATTAGCCGGTTCATAATCTGATTTACGCACAACGTTATACATCGCTTGTTTCTTCATCTCTTCCAGGTTCATGGCGTAATTCATACTGAATAACAGACTGGATGAGATAGTTATGTAATCAACATACCCGGTTACCTTTTCTTCCTTCAGGATGGCCTTCAGGATGCGTTCCTTTGATTCTTTACTGATTACCTTGTCAGCAGGTTCATTATGTAAGATAATGCGAAATTCAGCCAGCAGTGCGTTCGTGCGTTCAATGTTGGCAATGCGTAAGTGATAACTGTCGAAATCATTGTAGATAACTATGGCATCCGGGTATAGTTGTTTAACGGTGTGGGATAGCAGACCGCTACCACCAAATAGATCGACAAACATAGGTGAATCCCGGAACTGCTTTAAAGCTTCTTTAAAGTCATTTAGAAATCTACGTTTCTGACCTTGGAAAGGCAATGGTGCCTGAGAAAATTGTTTCATTTGAAAATTTGTATTTAAAATTAATAATAGTACTTTTGTGACATCTCAAAATTTTCTACATAAAAATGGTGCGCACACACCCGATCAAAGGCATAAGCCTCTGTCGTGGTGTGTGCGCACCTTAAATATTTGCACGGTGTGAGATACCGTGTGAGTGGCGATGGAGGCTTTTTTAGCCTAACTCCTAGTCTTTTTTAGGAAAATATCTTGAATTTAATTGCCTTGATGCATAGTTTTTCATTGGTATCTTTCCTGCTGCTTTAGGATGTAACCCATCGCCCAACCAATACCCAGTGCCATCAGCTTTTTCAAATAGATCAACTATTCCTATTTCATTTAACGCATCACAAAAAACACAAGCGTACCGATCACTCATTCTTTTCAAGGCATTTCTTGTTGTAGTTAATGCTGCATAAGTTCTGTAATCGGCAGGATTTGTTTGAATTGGGCTGAAAACGAAAATTGTTGCATATTGATAATTCCTGTATAAACTTTCAATAGTATAGCGTAAACCGCCATAAAATGTTCTGCGTGATGCAGCTCCTAAAACATCATCGGATAACGTATCCCAAGGTATTGCCATCGTCGCATCAAAAATATCATCTGTTGGTTGTCCTGCCCCATTGGTTCCTACCCATATCATTATTGCGTCTGGTATAGCTCTTCCAGCATCTGTTAATCTCTTTAACCAACGGGCTTCATTTGAAATACATGTTGTTCGGGGATTATCGACATCGTCGGGATGCGGAGTATTGGTATAGACAGTAGTTTCGCCAACTGTTGCACCACCTAGACCTAAATTAATCAGATCTGTTAAACCTAATTTTGTTTTTAAAGCATCCCAATTTTGTAAATCATAATTGCTACCAACTATTGCGTTAGAGTTCATCAGCATCATAATACTATCTCCTAAGACAGCTACCGTTTTTCCGGATAAAGAACTACCATTCAATTTAGCAACTACCGATGAATCTAACTGATATTCCTTAATACCATTTTGAAGGACTGCTGGATTAATGAGAGGTCTTAAAACTCTTCCTTTTGGGTCTGTGAAATATAAATCCATTTCTCCCCAATAAATCCAAGCAGGATCGGATGATAATGCTGCTGATGTAGCATTTGAATATATATCAAAATAGGTGTTGACAATTGACCATCTTTCCCCTGCCGACATTACAAAATCAACAGATAATACTTTTGCTTCTCCTGGTGCAAGTGTTGCAGTTACGATTGGTAAATAAAAACCTGCATTTTTTTGTGCCCTAAATCCTAAAGTAACATTGGCGGAACTCGTTGCATGACTATTATAGACTTTACACTTCATAGTAATTGGTGTAATTGCTACGCCGTCTGCTAGGTCATACGATTTCATTAAGGCAAGCATGTCCACGTTAAAATGACCCCAAAAATTAGGGTCTCCAGCATTTGGAGAAAAGGCTGCGATCTTATCAGTTTTAGTTTTAAAACCCGCTATTACTGGAGCATCAATATTTGTTGCAATATCAGTTGCAAATGTATGACCGGCATAATATGATAATCTTCCCAAGATATCTGGTCTTCCAAAACTATAATTTGGGCTTACAAGATTATTACCAAGTATAGATTGTTGATTTGAAGATATAACAGCCATATCTGACTGAGATGAAGTCAATGATGCTTTTACCTTATTATGTTCTACCCACAATTTGCTAAATTCATTAGTAGGTATTGCACTTTTTTTCAATAAAGCAGTTTGTGAACCATTAAGCCCGCCTAATAAAGATGGTGCGACTATCATTTGAATTGTAACTCCATTCCATATTGTAGATACCTGCATTAGCTCATTTGTCAATGGGAAATAGGTTGTTCCATTTGTGGTTATAGTTATAGTTTCCCATGCTGATATAGATGTAGCTCTACGACCCATCCACCATATATTTTTATATGTAGCATGATTTTGTCCTATATAATATAAACACCAATCATAATTTTCATAAATAGTCCCTGTTATCCCTTCAAACCAAATGTCCAAAACGCCTAAAAATGCGGCTCTATTTGCTGTATTTCCAGTATATAAAACCTGATTAATATCAAGTAAATAGGTTTTATTGGCAAAATTTGCTAGAATAGTTTTGTCATCAACAAACTTTTTGTTCGCTACTTGCAAATCTGTAGTCGGAGTTGGAACGGTAGGAGATACTGTAAATGGACTTGCTATATTTAATTGAGGCACAGTTGTTTGATAGCACCTTTTTGAAACTGAAAGATTTGAAGCTGCATAAGTACCATTATTAAAATTCAATAGTCCTAATCCTACCCAGTCAATAGTTATCTCTACCGATCCAATTCCTAAAGCAGCAGATTTTACCGGAATATTAGCACCAAAATCAATTACAGTTTCTACTTCAGCACTATTTCGCCAAATAGTTCGATAGGGATACTGAGCTGAATTTATTACACAAGTTAATCTATAAGCATCAGTAATTCCACGTAATATTATATTCTTAATATATGGTAATACAGCCTTTTCATTTGTTGAAATTGCTGAATAGTCAAATAGATAGCCAATTGTTAGCACATCCGTTGGAAAGGCTTTCAATCCCGTACTGTTCCAACTAATTCCATTGTAGCTGAAAATAAAACCCAACGAAGTAATCATCGCAGCCCAACCCGATTCCGGTACAACTCCCGCTCCAAATGCCGTAGTTGATGTAGCTGTATAGATTTTATTGTCAGTTGACAAAATATAGCGTTGACTAATGGTAAGGCCAGTAGTTGGTAGTATAGCTACAATTGAAATAACAGGTTCCTGCCATAACAGAGACTTCGCCACTGAATTTACATTGTCATTTACCTCACTAATCTTATTCGTAATATCGGTAAGAGTGCCAAAGAACTCTGATTTTTGAATAGAAAATAACCCGGTACGAGATTTCAGGTCAGATATTTTATTTAATATACTTTGAATTGATGCCATGTTTATATGCTTTAATTAATTGGACAACTATTTAAATTTTGTTTGTAAGCCTCGGTAGTATCTATGGTTAACCCGACTTCAATACTTTCCACATAGGCTTTGAAATCGGCCAAACGCGCCAAGAAAGTTACATGATTCATACCTTTTAGCTGAGATACAGTTATAGCCGGATAACTATTACCATTGAAAGAAAATGCATTTCGTCCCTGGTATATAATTGGATATCCCGACATAACACGACCGCCAATAATCAATGACACCTGAATTGTCAGGCTTAATTCGTACCCTGTGTTTGCCATATTACCCTCTATTTATTATAGTATTTTCAAATGTATACCGATACGTATCATCAATATCAGGAATAATAGCAACTATTTGATTAAAATCAGCCGCCTGATCTTGATGTGACCAATCAGCACTTGTTGTTCCTATTTCGAAAACAGGATACAAATAATTGATAAATCCTGACATTTCAAGTTTTACCTTCACAAAAATTCTACTTGTAACAGCATGTTGAGCTGTCAATAACAGAACTGAACCTGTATCACCATCAACCGACAATGTAATTAAGTTATCTGACAATAATGATTCACAAGCATAATTTATAAATGAACTGGAATAAAACGGTTCACTGTTATCAAATACATAACTCCGACTGGCCAATCCATACGTATCAAGTATCTGACTAATCTTTTTTTCGTCAGCAAATCCGATAACTGATACCAAATAATCAATAGGCTTACCATCCAATGGCGTAATCAGTATATCAACATCCAGCTCATGTTTAATGTGATGCTGAAGCGATAAAACTGAAGCGTTAGCTTTTGCTTTATACCGAAAGTCTGAAACTCCTGAATTGAATTCATTGTATACGTCAACTGCTTGTGAAGTGAGCACACGAATGAGTTCAATAAACTTATTATCCCTGGTAAAAGTGATCAATAAGTCTGATATCAGTTTTCGTAGATTAATTAGCATTGGCAGCTGTATAAGTTACATTGATAGTTTGTGCGTTGTAAAATCCGGATGCACTCTCAAACTCACGATTGACATTTAAATCTCCATTGAGTAATACATCACCCAGAACGATATCAATTACACCGGTAGCTGCCTGAATAGCATCAGTTTGTTTAGTTCGATTAAAAGCACCGGCGTATTTAATGTTATTCAAATAGTAAGCTATAGCCAACTCAACCGGTTTAGTGCCATCGCTCAATTTTTCGCCTGTTGATTTGAGTATCTGAGGGTCATAATATACCGTCATATTCATAGTTAAATTATCAGGTGCCAGGGAAATGAATTGAAAGTGATCACCCGCTGCACCTTTGGCAGTCATATAACCATTGAAAGCTGCTAACTCATCAGTTGTCAAAGCTGCTTTGCTTTCTTTGGTAGCAAATACCTGAAGCGTTGTAACACCTGCTATCAATTTACGTCGTACCTGTGAGTACTTAACAATTTGCTTACTTGCATCAACTACTGCGTAGTTATGCTTATAAGTAGTTTCGTTGTAAACCAACTCATCTCCCAGCTGAAATGCTAAAGCAACATCACGATACCAGGGTATGGAGAATTCATGCTCAGTGGCAATAGTTGCCGTAATTTCATTAGCCTTATCGTATACATCGCTTTGAAATACAAATACACAAAACGAAAACACATAAGTCAAAGCACCTTCAAAGCTCGACTTGCTAAATATCTCATCCCAGGATAATGAACTATCATAGCCATAATAAGACTGCAAAGTCATATTGTCTATGAATGCCTGTCGTGTGGCTGCAAGTACTTCGTTAAATGTTTTTTGTATCATAATTACATGAATTCAATTGGTAGTTCTTCAAAAAATACGCGGGAAACTTCGGTAATTTGTTCGTTTGATGCTGTTGCCGGTGTCAATGATTTATTATCGTAATAACTAGATATCGAATTATTCACGACATCCGGCATAATCAGTTCTTGTCCTGGCACTAGATCATCAGTAACCGACATACCATTCAACACCGCCAATTTAAACGCAGCCTGAGCACTGCCACACGATTGAATTGCGATATCGAATAGTGTTTGTCCGGATAATGCTTTCATCGCTAGAATGCTATTTAAACTTTATATAAAGGAATATCCCTACTGCCAACAATAATCCAAATCCTGCCAGATATATCCATGCCGGGGTTTTAATTTCTTGAGTAAGTTGATCGGATGTTTTCAGTGAAACATCCGATTTACTTTTATCTTTAATTGACTCATCAAATTTAAAGTTCGATTTATCAACATTCTTTGTCAGATAATCAATGTTACTTTTATTATCTACATTGGTATTCAGGTTATTTTGTACACCCCTGTGAGTCGTTTTCTTATTCGTAGTAGTTGAAGTAGGATACTGTTTACCGGTACTGTCAGGCTTTGAATAATTGGTGGCCGTACTTTCTTCAACAGTAGTTTCATCAACTGTTCCGGTATCAGTAGCCTTCACAGTTCCGGACTGGGTTTGTTTCGTATCAGTAGATGAAGTAATGTTCAGATTACTTTCATTCGACTGTTTTACATCTAAATTAGCAGCAGTTTTTACTTCAGCTTTCGAGGTGGTAGTTTGCTTCGTTGTACGACAACTGAATGTGATCAGCGCGAGAACTACAAGAAATAGAATCTTTTTCATATCAATCAATTTTATTTAGTTCCAATAAAGCCGGGCATTTATCCGATCCCGGACATTCTTTTGCTTTCGTTATTGCACGTGTCAATTTTGTTACTTCTTTTTGTAAAGACTTAGCAAGGTTTTCAAACGACTGTGCAAGGGTTTCAAATTCTTGCATCCGATCAGTTAATGCACCAATTCTTTGTCCATCAATGGCAGACTTTTCATCCGATAGTTTTTTCCATAGTTCTGCCAGTTCTTGCATATTGTCAATCTTTTTACCTTCATTCTCAATTTCCACAGTGTCAGCTTCAGCACCGGCTTTCTTTGCCTCAGCGTCAGCTTTCTTTTTTTGAGCACGAATTGTAAGTAAATTAATGAGCCAATTACCTCCTAAAACAGTTCCAAAAATGAGTAGTAATTTTTCTGATAAGTTCATAAATAACTAATTTATTGTTCAAAAACTCGAATAGACCATCCCTTGTAATACTTCCATTGCGTGGGCTTTCTTTTGCATATCTTATAGTACTTCAGCAACCGGTCATACTTGTATAATTTGACGAATTGTGTAACCGACATTACAGGTCGTTTATTCAACTTAATAATCGAATCTTGCAACTCGAGGATCCTGTGATTCAACACTACATAACTTTCTGTATTAGTTGACTTTTGCGGAAAGCAAAAAACAGGGATAAAAAGCAATAAAAAGACTATCTTTTTCATACCAATAAGTTTAATTTGGTTCCCAGTTCAGGAGTAATGACTCCGGTTTGAGCAATCAGTACAATTCCCTGAGCACGTTTAACAGCTCCCTTAATACCTTCATTCACGGCAGCATCTACCAGGTTATTAGCGATTGATTGATCTTTAATAAAGTCACCACCTACCTTATCCCAAAAATTGACCTTATAGAAAGCAATGACATCATCATTCAACTGCATATTCCGGTTCAAAGCAAGTTCATAGCCGTGTTGCTTTTTTGCTATGTCAATAATTACCCACCCCGACCATCTTGGCCAAAAGTTTCGTGCAATACCTTTGTATGTTTCCCCACCTGAGTCATCAGGATCATTCGCATAGCCGCCTTCGGTTAATAGGACTTTTAGAATTGCTGATCTATAGTTTGCCATTAGTAATCTGCTTTAACCTCCATACCGGAAGTAGTTATACTTATTTTATCTACCTTTAGTCCATCCTTTGTAAACTCTTCACGTATGGCCTTTTTCCATTCATTCAGGTCATCATCGTTTGCCATATCGTTAATTCCTACACCCAGCGTCGGAAACTCTTTAAATTCGCCCTTCTGTGCCTTCAGGATCATATACTGATTTTGATAGAGCGTGTCACCTACAGTTATTCCGGACATGATCAGTCCTGAACTATCGCGAACTACTTTTATCACCAGTTCACAATTACTTGTTAGTTGTATACCTATCTTTTTACTCATTAGTGCTTAATTTTTACATCCTCAATGTTACCAAAGTCCTCTTTATCCACAATCAAAGCTAATTTTGTTTTTGTATATGTTTGTGCAGCCGCACCACCATCTGCAGGTGTTGCCACCGGAGCTCCATTTATCGCACTAATTAAAGCATCTACCCTTTTTGTCAACTTATCCAGTTGAGTCTTTAATACCTTAGTTTTAGTCAGCCCACCCAAATCACCACCGTTTATGGTAATCGTTTCTACTTCACTCCAACCTATAATTGCAAGGTCACGCATTAACCCTTCAGATAAGTCTGCAATCAATACCATGCTACCTACTTTGGGTTTTATAAGTAAGTTTTTAGTATTACCATCAACTACTGCAGCCATGCGAACGTCCGTATGTTCAATACCGTTTCGTTTAACGGTACATGTTTCATCATCAACAGAAACGACCTCAGCATTAAAGAAAATCAAACCCTGATTATCTATTCCGCATATCTTACGTAAAACATCCCGTACTTCTGATCCTTTAGCCATCACTCAACTTTTTACCGATTTTAATCGTTCTTACTCCTCCTGATTTTGAGAAATTTGTTTTTACTTCCAACACGTAATAATTACCGGTTTTATCTTTATAATCCTCATCTACCAATTTAACCTGATACCCGGCATCACAGTACGGAACTAACCAACCTGTAAAGGTTCCTTCATATCCTGTATAACTTTTAGTAGCCAATGCCTCAGTTGCCAGTTTCTTTAAACTCGCTTTATCAGTAACACCTGATACCTTGATGGTCATCTTATCGCCACCGGTAGTTCCTGACTCTTCTTTTATTACTTTTCCGTCCGGACCTTTACTCTCAACTGTTACCATGAACTTACGGTCCTCAACACGCATGTATTTCAGATCTGCCGTTTCAATGTTCTTTGAAAAGTCATAATTCACTTTCCCAAAAATCTCGGAGTATTGCGGGTGAACATGAAGTACCGTTCCCTTCAGGTAGATATTCGGTTTTGCTTCCTCCTGTATCTTTTTCAGGACATCATACCCGGTTGCATTGTTGATCACGAATTTGTCATACTTAAAATCATAATCGCATTTCAGTGTAAATCCACCGATCTTACTGTTTACATAATTCAGTACATCGCTAACACTCGAATTTTTAAGCTCTATGTTATCCAGAGACTTCCTGAATTGGAATAGACCATCTTCACAATTAAGTATTAATGATCCGTTATCCGTATTGGGTTCCTGTTTCAGGTAACCTTCGAACTCTGTCACAAACTTATCATCATATCCTAATTCAATTTTGACAGCATCACCACGTTTCAGTTTATCATTAATTTCAAAGGCATGGTTAAATGCAGCCGAGGGCAATGTAATTGTAGCCGTATCACTCAATAACTCGACACTCTTTACAATTTCCAGACTTTCAATCATTCCTAACTGAAATGCTCCGATTGTTATTTTCCATGACATTTTAAACATCGTTTCAATAGTTTTTAAATGCCGTTTTATGAAATCAGTAAAGTATAGGTTTCATCACTGTAAGCCTTTATTATAAATGCCTGGTTTTCCACTCCCTTTGTAAAGGGAAATTCAATACTTTCAATCGCGATACGCTGTATATCCATCTGATTAAATAGATCACAAACCACATCCACCGATTCAGCCACATCACAAAAAGCACGTAACGCTTTTATGGTATTTACAGGAAATTCTCCATTAGCAGATATAACTATTCCTGTTATTGATATTTCCCAATCATCCTGGCTCCAACGTTCTTTTATTGATCCACGAGTTTTCGATTTATTGACATATCGACGTGTAATTATATTTTTGCTCGAAATCGAAATAATAGGATCAAGCGGAAACTTGAAATCATCTAATCCGACGGCACGAAAAGTAAGTGGTACTATCCAATTTGTATTTTCAACCAATCCTGACTCTAACCGGCTGATTAGTTCTGCAGATGCTTCCACATCTTCCGACCCTTTTACAATTACCGTATCCCTAAAAGGTATAAACGGAGGCATTGCAAACCCCAGGGCATTTTGTGCTATGAGTGCTATATTTGTTGCTTCGTTTATATCTCTAATTGGGTCAAACATTCGTGTAATTCGTTTTAATTCGTGTAATTCGTTAGGAGGCACTTTGAGCACTATATAATACTCTCAACAAAGCCGCTTCTACCTGGCTCACTAAATCCTTTTCATTTTCTTTGACACCTCCCTGGAAGATGATACTTTCTACCATTTTACCCAGGTTAATGGTAATAGATGTATTGCGGGTTCCACCAGAAGTTACTTTATCAATATTTGGTTTTACTGGTGGACCATCACCGCCGCCACCAGTAGGTGTAAGTCCCGGAACTTTTGGAACTGCAATACCGGCCTTTTCTGTTTTTTCCTTTGCCTTCCAAGTCAAGTCCCATTTAGCATTCTTCTTGAATGTTTCCTGAGCACCTTGTATTTCTTTTTTCCTTCGTTCAACATCTGAATTCAGTTGACTAATCAGATTATTATTTTCCGATTTATTGCCAAGCCCCATCATATTTTTGAACTTATACCATCCAAGCTGTATTTTATCAATACCAATCATTATTCCATCAACAAAAATGGAAAAACCTGATTTCATCATGCCTGTTACGTGCGTCCATTGCTTTCCCCAACCATCTGTTTTTGAAATAGCCCATACAATACCACCTACAAGTAATGCTATAACGGCTACAATCCACCCAATTGGATTAGCAGTAAGTGCAGCATTTAATAGCCACTGTGCGCCCGTCCAAACAGATGTTGCCCCTGATACTATTCCTGTAATGATAGCTGCCCCATTTGCAACTATTGTAAATCCTGCAATAGCAGCAACAAGTGCCCATATCATAGGATTACCATCCGTAAGCCCCGTAAATAACCACGAAAGTGTATCAACTACCGGAGTAAGTATTAATAATAGTGCTGACATTGCTGGAACTAAAATTGCAGAGATAACTCCACCAAACCCGATGGCTAGTTTTTGAATTTGTGACCACAGCATCTGTATATTTTGAATTGGATTAACAGACAAACCAAAAGCAGTTGCCGTTTCTCCCTGAGCGTTGGAAACATCATGAAGTACTTCCTTTAATTTTGTGCCATCACTGGACAGAATCATAAATGCCTGTTTAGCTTGCTGATCTCTGAGACCTATGCTTTCCAAAAATCCGGACTTTGCTTTATCATTTTTACCAAATGCTGCAAGCTTTTTCTGAAGTTGTCCGAATATTACATCCATCTGTTGCATAGATCCATCAGCATTAAATACTTTTACTCCTGATTTTTCCAAGCCTTTTGTGATTTCACTTTTACCCAAGGCAGTAAAAGCATTTTCCATTAACATGGCAGAACGTTCGGCACTTTGACCTTTAGCAGTCATAAAAGCAAACAAACCCGCGGTTTCTTTAAATCCTACTCCCAACGCACTACCACTAGCAATAAGCCCAGGAATGTAAGTGGCAAAATCTTTAAATTCACCCGCACCAACCCGTTTGGCTGCAAACATGGTATCCAGTACTTCCTGGGCATTGGTATTTTCTTTACCAATTAATGACAGCGTTTGTGCCAAAGCCCCGGCAACAATGGATTGGTCAGTAAAACCAGCCTTTGCGCCTTGTAGAGATGCCTTCATAATGTCAGTACTCAGAGCTACGTCATTCGTTTGACTTAATATCTTTTCGTACGCTTCCGGTATTTTTGATAAATCCGCACCTGCTTTTGTTCCCATACCTATAAGTTCATTTTTCAATGATTTTAGCTTATCAGGGGTCAGTTGAGCGGTGGTATTTACTTTTGCCATTGCTTCATCAAAACTCATTGCCATTTTTCCAGATGCATACAATGCCGCCGTAGCTGCAACAATGGGATTAGTAACAAAATCAGCTCCGGGAATGGAACTAAAGGCAGTTTTTAATTTTCCACCAAGACTTATAGCCGACTTTTGAGCTTTATCACAAAGTTCATCAGTCTTTTTTAATGCTGAATTTACAGCAACAATACCGTCCATTTTAGCATTAAGCTTCAGTATGTATTCGTATATGGTTGCCATAATTCGTGTAATTCGTTTTAATTCGTGTAATTCGTTACTTGTTAGCTTTCGCCTCTTCACTACGTACCCACTCCAACTCTTTCCAGGCATTTGCCCATTCTACATCCGTCAGCTTGTCCGGATCAAGGTGGAGGTAATACCGTAATTGTGCATTAATTTGTCGTATCCACTCGGAAGGCTGCACATCACCTTCCTTTATAGCTTTACCAGTTCAGCCTCTTTTACCTGGATTATTTCAGCAAGTTTACTTCCTGCAGCAAAAAATAATTCATCATCTGTCTTAATTTCTTCGCTACCTCCGAGCCAGCATCCTTTCAGCAATATCTCATTAAACTTAATAGGATCTTTTGCACCACCTACGCTGGCATAAGACATTGTTTTACGATCCGGAGATTTCAGATAAGCAATATGTCCATCAATAGTAATTGAAAATACATCTTTATTCTTTGCTTTCCACTCGGCAATCTGTTCAGTAGTTGCCTGTCCTTTTAATTCTTCTTTATTCATTTTGTGTGTGTTATTATTTTTGTTATAAAATTAAAGCAGTCAGCCAGCTATTGACCGACTGCTTTTGTTAGTCATTAATTTTATTGGTTTTACAGCGTTTGAGCTTTCTTTCTCAAAAATATAAACGGTAGCTTGCACTCCATAAATTTGTCACCCTGTTTTACTTCTTTGCTTTCTTCGGTAAACTGAAGACCTTGCAGTATATCCGTAATCAGCATATCGCCGTTACCCGGATTACCATAAGCAACTACCGCATCCAGTTGAAGTGATAATAATGAACCATCCGGGCTATTGGCCACAAGCGTTTCATATTCACTTTGTAGAATGGTAAGTTCACCTTCGTGACTCTTATTGCCTTTCTGAATTTTCAGCGGCTCATTACCTTTTCCGTATACCGGTTCTTTTTCTTGTTTTGTGGTGTATTTTATACCCCTGAAACCCGTTATATCCTTGCCGCCTAACACCAGGGTTAAGTCTGCAAATTCGTATTCTCTTGAATCAAACATGTTTTAAAATGATTATACGGTTGTTGTTTTAAAGCCCAGGTACAAATCTATGTACTTTGAATATCCGAAAGGTTTTACCTTCAGTGAAGCGATCAATGTCGATGAACTGACAATGTTTTGAGAGGCATCAATAAAACATTGAACGCCGGTATCTTTTGGATTGCCCGGATCAACACCCAGGTTGCCGTTCATATTTGTTTCAATGGCAACTTCCACGGCGTTCTGAATACTTTTTACAATGGGAGCCGGAATAGAACCTGAATCCGTTACCGGAACCTCATTGCTCAATTCGTTTACCATTGTTTTATATCCAATCCGATACGCCTTGTCAATTACGCGACGTCGTGGTATCAATGCATAGTCATCAGTTGGATCAGTAGCCAGTTTATCATCCGTAAAGTAATACCCGGCTTTTCCTACAAATGTGCGGAACGTAATGTACCCTTTATCGTTGATAATATCCGGATCACCCAGTTCAGCAGTGACAGCTCCGATAAACAAGGAATTTACAGGGATAGAACCCGTTTTAACGCGTGCTATTGAACGCTGTACAGGAATAGAAGCAATTCGTCCGGCCAATAAGCCAACAGCGGCACCTACACTGGCACTTGCTGAGTCACCTATCAGTACACAAACACGGTTGTTTTCGCCGGTTGACAGGTCAGTCAGCGTTGAAGCCGTTCCACCGTAGTGGCGACCTGGCAAAATAGTAAACAGGGGTGCAAACTTCGTTTCGGCTGACCATACTCCCAACGCCTGGGCATTGGTCAAAGCTAACGCAACATCAGCGTCCAGTCCTGCGGTAATGACAGGAGCATACGCAACAGCATCTTTTACAGCAACCATAATGAAGTTAATTGCTCCATTGGCGGCAATAATCAGATTTTTAGCGTATGTTTTAGTCATATCCACCATGTCCGACATTTTTACAGTATCGGCAGCTGCCAATATCCATAACTTAGTGCCTATGGGTGCATCTTTATAAAAATCACCGACCGTTTTGTAGATGAGCGCGTTCACGTCATTCACAGCGGAAGTAATTCCCAATGCGGTTAACCCATCAGGTGAGGTGATCAGGTAAGAAGTGCCAAGCACGAATTTACCCACAACAGCCACACCGGTAACAACCAGTCCTACCACGGCATCATCGGATGGAGTAGTAGAGCCTAATGCCCCATTTTCAAAATATATTTTTACGCGTGGTAACATATTGTCTTTTTTAATCCTGGCATTTATCGTTTCGGGTCATGACTTGTTCGCCCTTTTTCCCGAAACTCTAAACACACACGGAATTTGTTTATTTTTTTACTTTTGAAACAACTTCTTTGTCCTCTAATGTTGAGGCATGATTCCGTGCATCGTTGTGTTGGAAAAATGCCAGTCCGTCACTTGTAAAGTGGAAAGCTGAATTGTCAGGATATTCATTGAAAAGGGCTTTTGACTCTTTATCAAACTTGGACGTTTTGCTGGCTTCTACCGAACCGGTTGAAGGGAACAATGGAATATCATCAAGATTACCCTTTGCAGCATCAGCAGCAGCTTTTGCAATTGCAGCAGCTTCTTTTTTTGCGGTTGCTTCGGCAGCTTTATCAGCTTTTAATTTTGCTGCAGCATCCAACCTTAATTGATTGGCTGCTTTTTCTTCTTCGCTTAATTCTTTTTTCATTTTGTGTGTATTATGTGGCAGTTATCAATTAACTTATAATTGATAACTGCACACTGGTTTTACAGTTACGCAACGATATCGCTCACGATGGCTCCAATTGCTTGGTTCCTCAATGGCAAACAAATAAAATAAGTACGGAAGTTGGCAAGGTTCTCCTGAGTTTCAGGATGATCAACAGCAGCACTAAAATAAGCCTTAGTTGTACCGGTAGCTTTCATCATGCGAGGTGCATAAAAAGCAATTGAAGCCTGACGGTGTGTTGCACCTGGAACCGATCCGAATGCCAGTTTTGTTTTGGCTGATACTACATAGTAAGGACTGTCGGTATATTCGAATACTTCGAACGAGAACAGATTCGCAATCTTACCCGTTGTATAATTGTGGTATTGTTCCACAAATTTTTGATCGCTTTGCAATAAATCATTTACATGATCTGGACACAACACCAGGCAACGGCCTGCTACCGGAACTTTCAATGTATCAAATTTCTTTTTCAAGGCGATAATATCGGCACGAAGTAACATTTTACGTCCTCCTTCAGGTGCAGTTGCACCGGTTGTCAATAATACCGGAGTTCCGGCTGCATCACCACTTGGCGACAATGCATGTAATGCACGTGCATATTTCGTTAAGTTGATAGCTTCACTATGACGTTCAATCACCGATCCCATTTTATCATAGGATATCGCATTCAGTTCGTCGTCAGTAATACGGGTTGGTTTAGTTTGATATTTGTCCAGTCCAATAGGCTTATCGGTATCATTTAAATCTTCAATTCCCAATGGATAAGAGGTGTTATTTACTAAAACAGTTGGATCGCCACCAAGGTCAACAAAGTGAATAACATCGTTTTTAGCGTACTGGCTGTAATCTCGAATTCTACTTATCCAACCTATTGACTCCATCGAATTACGGAAGGCTTTTATCATTTCGCCTGTCCATACTTCTGTAAAGATAGTGGCACGGAATGCACCTACTGGTACACCAAACATTGGCGATACCAACGCTACGCCATTAAGAACGATCCCGCCTATAACGGGAGCAATACCCACAGCAGCGAAAGCAAGTCCACCGCAAAGGAAGTTAGCCATTACGGCCAAAAGAAAAACTAATACCTTTTTCATTTTTGTATAATTTTGTTTGTTTATTTTATTAACTATTTACTACTTACTACCTACTAAAGAGTAATTTCCGTGCCGTATTCAGCCTTAAATAACTTGCAATAAGTTTCCTTATCATTTTCGCGCATAAGCAACAATTGTGCTTCAGGTACTTCACTCAGTTTCTTAAATTCGGTTACTTCACCTTTTGAATTCAGGTTGATCACGTCATTCGGCTTTTTAGCCGGCACCATTAACTCCAGGGTAGTTTTCAATGCTTCCAGTCCGGAAGTTTTACCCAGGTTGATAAAATGATCCTTTTTGTCAGCGGTTACCTTTTTCAGAGTGATAGCAGCATCTACCTCGGTAGTAATGGCCAGTTCACGTTGAGTTGCAGCTTCAGCTTCCATAGTGGTTACTCTATCGGACGCCAACTTGATTACTGTAACTTTTGCCAGTATGTCGGCTTCGGTTGCCGTTTCCGGCAGTCCCAAAAACAATGCGATTGATTTCATTGATTCGTCGTTTTGATTAATAATATTTATAGGTTTTAAAAATTCATTGTCTCCACCGGAAGCAAGGGTAATTATTTTGCCATCCTTATAGCAGCATAAAGCATCGTCGTTCGATCCCATATCTGCTACACTTATTTCAATTAACTTGCTTTTTGATACCGTTTCATACCGCTGACCTGGTAATAAAAAAGCTGGGTCATCAGTTCTTGATATTGGTTCAAGTCCGGGGCTTACCATTTTCAATGTTCCGGAGTCCCATTTTGCTTTAATAGTCCTGCTGAATTCATCCGCTTCATCAAACTTCAGTGTTCCCAATAATTGATCACCTTCGATACGAACATTATCAACAGTACCTAATGGAAGCACTTCATCTTTCTCACCTCTGAATGCACGATTATGCATCCACAGCATGATTGGATTACGTAAATATTGAGTTATGTCAATTCCGCTTGTCAATACGCGAAAACCAAAACTGTTTAAATTTGAATTGCTGATAACTACATCATATCCCATAATTGCTATTAATTTATAAATGTCTTAATGGTCTTAATTATCCCCGATTTTCCCTTGGGGTAGTTTTTAATTGCACTGCAAAGAAATACCTATAAAATCACTTTAAAAAATAGGACTGCCATTTTGTCAAATCTATTTTTAATCATGACAAAAAAGCATCACTTTTGCATCACAATTATATTAATACGTAAGCACATTAGCACATTAAATTATGTCCACAAAACAAGAACTGGAAAAAAAGAAGGAGTTTGCACGTATATTATATCTGCAGGGTGATGCACAAAAAAGCATTGCCGAAAAGGTAGGAGTCAGTGCTGTCACGATGAGTAAGTGGGTAGAATTGGGAAACTGGGCAGCAACCAAAGCGGCAGCTAACATCACCCGACCCGAATTAGTCAATAAACTGTTGATGGCAGTAAACAACCTGATTGAACAGGCAAATACAGAAAAGAACCCTGTCGTTCTTGCCGGATTAGGTGATAAATTGTCCAAGTTTGCCAGTGTCATTGAAAAGTTGGACAAAAAAGCCAACATTGTAGATGCCATTGAAGTATTTATGGCATTCGGCAAGTGGATTCAGTACCGCCAGTCATTTGATTCCGAGGTTACCCCGGAACTTGTAAAAGCCATCAATAAGTACCAGGATCTGTATATTTCCGAACATCTAACAAAGTAATATGACCTCTGCCGAACAAAAAGAAGCGTTAAGAATATGGAAGGAACATTGTACTTCAGTACAAAACCAAACTACCATCAATAAGTCAGAATCACATTCTGATAAACAGCGTCGTATTGATAAGGCTCGTATTGATTACAATTATTTTGTTGAGTATTACTTCCCTCATTACTGCACCGACAAAGAAACCGGTAAGGTCATTCCTAACGCTAAGTTTCATACTAAAGCAGCCAACAAGTTAAAAGAGAACCGGGATATACAGGCAGCTTTCGTTTGGGCACGTGGGCATGCTAAATCTACACATGTTGATATTATGATCCCTCTTTGGCTTAAATGTCAAAAGGTGCGTGAAATAAACGTGATGGTGTTGGTTGGTAAATCTCAGGATAATGCCAATACTTTATTATCCGACGTACAGGCAGAGCTCCAGTACAACCAACGCTACATTAATGATTTTGGTAAACAATACAATGCCGGAAGTTGGACAGAAGGTGAATTCGTAACAGCCGATGACTGTGCTTTTTTCGCACGTGGCCGTGGACAATCCCCCCGTGGACTCAGGTACAAAGAAAACCGTCCTGATTATATTGCAATTGATGACTTGGATGATGATGAACTGGTTGAAAACGAAGCCAGGGTAAACAACATGGTCGATTGGGTAAAAGAAGCCTTATTCGGTTCATTTGGTCCGATGGGTGGTCGTTTTATCATGGTTGGTAATCTTATCGGTAAAAATTCGGTACTGGCACGCATAGCTGCTATTGCAAGCGTATATGTTTTACGCATTAATGTGCGAAACTCAAAAGGTGAACCTTCATGGCCTGAGTTCTGGACAGAACTGCGTATCAAAGCAAAAGAACTTTTTATGGGTTATCGTGCTTTCCAAAAGGAATACATGAACAATCCGATTACCGAGGGTGCCGTTTTTAAAAATGACTGGATACGTTGGAAGAAATTTCCACGCCTGGATAAGTACGAAAGCATTGTAGCTTATTGTGACCCATCATTTAAAGGTACAACTAAGAATGATTATAAAGCCATTAAAGTATGGGGTAAAGTTGGAACAGAACTTCACCATATCAAAGCCTTCGTTCGCCAATGCTCAACCGGTGAAATGGTACGATGGTTTTACGATCTGCACGAATCAATGCCGGAAGGCGTAATATGCGATTATTACATGGAGGCTAATTTTCTTCAGGACATTATACTGGACGAATTTACAACTGAAGGGAACTTACGCGGCTATCAATTACCCATCCGTCCGGATATGCGTAAAAAGCCTGAAAAATTCCAAAGGGTGGAAGGCGTCAGTCCTCTTTGGGAACGAGGCTTTGTTTGGTACAATGAGGCAATGCAAACCGACTGTGATATGCTGACAGGTATAGAACAGACATTATCATTCGAAAAAGGAAGCCGGACACATGATGATGCTCCGGATGCTGATGAGGGTGCTATATACATATTGCAGAAACGTACCCGTGCAGAAATCTATGCACCGTCCGTTGGTCGCCGCCAATCATCAAAGAATTCATGGTAATTCGTGTAATTCTCCCGATAGCTATCGGGATTAATTCGTGAAATTAGTAATTAACAAATAACACACACAATGGTAAAAATGTATTTCTGGTTAATAAACCAACGTCAAAAAAGCAGAATGCGTCGGGCAATCCGCAAAGCAAACTGGATGTTTGAAAAAACAGGTGCTAAATTCTTTTGCCTATGGTATAAAGGCCGTCCGCTTGTCAAGTCAAAACAAAACCTGAAAGAACTTATTAAGGATGGTACTTTTAAAAAAGGCATGACCATTCAGGATATAGAAGCACTGGCATTCTTTTGCACTCGCTAACTACCAACTAATAAATACCAACTATTATGTTTTTAACTTCAGAAGATTACTCCGCCGTTTGCGATGCTGCCACACTCGATGTCATTCAACAGTCCGACGAAGCTACACGCCAACGAGCCGAGGTGTATGCCATAGAAGAAATAAGTTCATACCTGAGGGCACGTTACGATATGATAGCCTCCTATACAGCTACCGGAGAAGATCGTAATAAGCAACTGGTAATGATAACCTGTGATGTGGCCTTATATCATCTCATTGCCTGGCTACCTAAAAGAATGGGCTTTGAAATTCGCTCCGAACGCTACAAACGCGTCATTGAAATGTTGGTAGACGTACACAAAAAGTTGGTACTTGATCTTCCAACGTATACCGATCCCATTACAGGTGAAACTGACCTGGCAAATCCGGTTAAATTCGGTTCGTGGAAAAAGAACCGAAATGACTGGTAAATACCCGACTACAAACTAATAACTACCCACTAAAATGAAACTTTCTCCTGAAATGCTCCTCGCTATGGATAACGTGAAACAGGAACGCGTAAAGTCCATGATTATAGAATTGGCTAATCGTACTCAATATCTGACTAAAAAAGACATTGGCGATTGGCGTAAAGCATGGCAACAGGCTATTCATGTTGAACATCCGTGGCGTGCCCGTTTATACGATGTGTATACCGATGTTGAAATTGACCTGCACCTTACAGGAGCTATCAGCCAACGTAAAAAATTCGTACAACGGAAATCCTTTAAAATAGTTGATAAGAAGTCTAAAAAAGAACTGGAGGATATAACTGAACTTTTCGAAGCCGAATGGTTTAAAAACTTCATTTCTTTGGCACTGGATTCTATGTTCTGGGGTCACTCGCTTATTCAGTTTGGCGATATCATTACCGTTGATGATAAACTTCAATTTAAGGACACAACATTAGTACCTCGCAAACACGTTGTTCCTGAATATGGTGTTATTGTCAAAGAAATTGGCGACTTGCCATCAATGGGTATTGATTACCGATCAGGTGACTTGGCGAAATGGTGTATCGAAGCCGGCGATCCACAAAGCTTAGGTTTATTCTTGAAACTGTCTCCCCAGGCTATCAGTAAAAAAAACATGCTCGCTTTTTGGGATGCATTTGGCGAACTCTTTGGTATGCCTATCCGTATTGGCAAAACTACCAGTCGGGATGCAAAAGAAATTACAAAAGTCGAAAAAATGTTATCCGATATGGGTGCAGCTGCTTGGGGTCTTTTCCCCGAAGGTACTGAAATTGAAATTAAGGAAACAACCCGCGGGGATGCTTTTAACGTCTACGATAAACGTATTGAACGTGCTAACTCCGAAATGTCAAAGGGGGTTCTGAACTCAACCATGACGCTTGACAACGGTAGCTCCCGGTCACAGTCCGAGGTACATTTGGAAATCTTACAAAATGTGATTGAAACCGATGCCGACTTTATTCGTGACCTGGTAAACAATCGACTGATTCCATTTATGATTATGCATGGTTTTCCGGTTAAAGGCGTTCGTCTCGACTGGAATAGTGCTATTGATTATACACCTTCCGAACAAATAGCGTATGAAAAGATGCTGTTAGATTCCGGTTATGAAATTGATCCCGAGTATTTCAATGAAAAATACAATGTGAAAATTACAGGTAAAAAAGAACCGGCTAAACCAACACCACCTGTTCCACCGTTAGATAAAACCAAACTCAATTTTTTCGCATAAGCCCTGAAACGAATTCAGGGCTTAATATAGATTTTGAAAAACTTTACTTCAATAGCGACACGCAGCTAAAGCAACTCACTATTGACAAGGCTATATCTTCTCCAAAGTTTGTTCCTGCTTTGGAAAAATTAGCACGTAAAGCATCCGGTATAGTTGACAGCGTATGGTCAGCTGTAAATACCGAAATGCCAACCGAACTGTTCAATAGTTACAATAGCAATTTGCACGTGGGTATTGGCGATGCATCAAACTTGCTAAAAAACAATACAAGCCGAATGGCAGCGGCCAAAACTAACTATACCATACAACAGCTGCAGCAAGCCAAAACATCCGCAAAAGATAATAAGGATGAGTTTTTAAAACAGGCAAAAATAGTATTAGGGCGTGCTAACAGTACCCAGGCAGCCGAATACAATACCGCCGTGCATCGTGCCCGTGTAGTTAAGCAATGGGAGCAGTTCCAGGGAGAACGCCATCTATACCCAAATATAGAATGGCTACGCACACGATCAGCCACGCCACGCGAAATACACCTGGCATACGTTGGGCGTATATGGCCAATGAACGACCCGTTTTGGAGTTCTAACCAGCCCGGATGTACATGGAACTGTAAGTGCTCATGGAAAACAACTGACTCCAAACCTACCGAAAATAATAATCTCGTACAGGTCGAAGCATCGTCAGGCTTGGAAGGAAACCCTTATTACACCAATGAAATATTTACGGACAAACATCCGTACTTCAGCCGCGTGGCAAAACACGTTCCTAGTCTTGGACCATTACATAACCCTGATGATATTGCGTACCTGAATAAGGTAGAAAATGGAATAAAATGCCAGGTACATTTCAATGCTCAAAAAGAGTTTGAAGCGGTAAACAAACAATTTTTACCGCTACTTCAAAAAGCAGGTTACAAAAATATACAGTTCTTACCTATAGTTGAAAGTCACGAATTTGAACTCCGAAAACGTTACTTCGGAAAATACTGGGAAAGTAAAAAATGTGCGGATGTACATGCTGATGGATTATTTGTAGAGCTGAAAGAAGTTAAGGCAGGTAGAAAAACACGTAGAAATATTATTAGCCAAATTGGAGATGCTGCAAGTAAAGCGGATGAAGTGATTCTAATTTCAGGTAAGAAATATGATTTTAAAATGATTGCCAATACGGAATTTAAAAAGTATTCAACTTTAAAAAGGATTACCTTCTTTTTTGGCAATGAAATGTTTAAATTTATTCCTTAAAATACGGACGGCAAACACAACCTAAGTCATATTTGCCGTTTCGGCGTCCACGTGCGCAACGCAGACACCACAAAAGTAATACATTATTTCTAATTGTGTTCTATTGTTTTCAAAAAGTTTACTTCATGAATCAAAACGACTTGATATTAAAGCTCGAAAATATTCCCGGTAAGATAAAATCGGCATTAAGCGATGTGGCTATAATTACCGGAAAACAGGCGGTGGATCTGTTTAAAGAAAACTTTCAAAACGAAGGGTTTAAGGATGGGACTCTAAAACCGTGGAGAGAAGTGAAACGTCGGCAAAATCCAAAAACGAAAGGGGCGGCTGCCAGCCGGAAGATACTTACAGGCGAAACGGGCGATCTGGGTGAGAGTATTAAATATAAAACGATTGGTAACGCTTCGGTAAGCATCTACAGCGATAAAGCTTACGCACAGGCTCAAAACGAAGGTACTACCACCGCCGGTCGTGGAAACAAAACAACTATACCGGCACGCAAATTTATGGGGCAAAGTGCCGAGCTCGACAACATCGTAAAAACTGAAATAGAAAAGAAACTAAACAACCTATTTAAATAACGTTTAAACCATGCGGAAACAACTTTATCAATCCATTATTGCCCAGCTAAAACTAATTCAATTAGACGTTCAGGGAAAATACATAACTGCAACAACGCTCGACAACGCCAAATCAGCTATCCGAACTTTCGATGTTTGGAATAATAATATTCGATACATTGCGGACGAACTTCCATTTGCTTTACCTGCCGTTTTCCTGCAGTTCCAACCCATACAGTGGGAGCAACGCAGCAAAGGCGTACGTGCCGCCGATGTGGGCCTTACATTGCATATCATCACCGCCAACCGTGCACCATCTTCCAACAAGGTTGGACACGAGACACAAGCCCTGGCATTCTTTGACTTACTTGACGCTATTAATGCAAACCTATATGGCTTAAAATCCGACTTCTTTCGGAACCTCGTTTCAACATCCTCTGCCACCGATCACGATCACGACGAACTGATAGATAGTCAGGAAACGTATACCGTACAGCTAACTGACAAATCAGCCGTTAAGGTTCTGCCCACTGTAACGGCAACACCGGTTGTAAGTGTTGGATTTAATTCATAAAAAAACCCTGAGCGGATCCGCTCAGGGTTTTATTATATACTTCCTAATATAATACGTTTATCTGTTCTTCCTGGCTTGTAATATATGTCACCACTTATTTCAGTTGGTATTTTATAAACAAGTTTCGTTGTCTTTTTTATTAACGGATTAATTTGATCTAACATTAGTCCCCAACCATCGGCAATTATAGTCTCCGATTTATCAAACTCATAATCTTTCCCATTATAATTTATAAATAATGAACCATCTACTATCATCCTACTTTCATTATCTATATTTTTAAACGTTACATTTAAAACAATATACTTTGAACCTTCTTCTTCTTTAAGGTCTGAAAATTCATTTCCAGTATCTACAAAATTTCCAACACCAACTTTGTTTACAGTAATTTCAAAATAATCAGTTTTAAGAACCTGACCTATGCTTATAGCTTCTGATTCTGTTTCAATTTTACCTTTTTTGGCGTCATTACATGTCCCTAAAATAACAACCATTATTAAAAAAACTATTGAAGGAATAGCGCAACCAACTCCAATTTTGTTTATAGTTGGTTTATCCTTAAAAGGAACTTTCAGTTTTTCCTCTTTACTCAATTTATTAAATTCTGATGCTTTCATATTATTATTTTTTAAAGTGTTCACAAAAGTAAAGAGTTTCCCCGAATAAACAAGGAAACTCTTTAAATTATTTAACCATTTTCATAGCGGTGTCAATATCGGGCAGCATATTCCGTATCAAATCGAAAGCATAATAGAACACTTTATCGCCTACCATTTCAGGATTTAAGCACTGTTGTATCTCAAGTAATTCATCTATTGTTTGCTGCCAGTTTTCACCCGGGTTACTATTACATTCTACTGTAATAATGTAACTTTTATCTTTAAACTGTACCATTATCAGCCTCCTTTTCGGTCACTCTATTAAAACAACCTTTGCAACGTATAACGTAATCAACCACTATGCCAACGCTATTTATTATCACAGCACCTGAATGGCGTACATTCTGCCTGTCGGCACATTCACAAACCAGCGATGTTCTGTAAACCACATGCCCGGCGTGTAAATTCCGTTCAATATACTCCGTTACCTGGCTCTTTTGGCACACATACACCCTGCCCACATTGGGCAACATACGGATTTCTCCATTAAATGCTCCTGTTGTCATCATACCGTGTGTCCTCCCAACAATTTATTGGTTAAACTGGCTCGCAATTCACTGTTATCAATCCGGCATACGTCCGAAAGTATAGATACCATCCGTTCCCGTGTTATTCGGTTATGGTTGCGTTTAGCAGGTAATGCCAATGTTTCAGGCTTTGAAACCTCATACTTTCCGCTTTTGCGTAGGCTCGGCAATACTTCACCGGTTACCCATTTTCGGAATAATTTTGCTTCAGGTTTTCTACTTTGAAAAATGAGGTTGTACAAACCACTCTCATTTACAAACCACATTTCACGATTTTGACCTGACGTCGGTACTACCGACATCAGCTTTTCATCTTCATCAAGTCGAGTCATTACATCACGATTGTTTGATATACCAAGTATATCACACACATCTTTTGAGATAAAATAAGCTTGATTGTTGATCACTTCAACTCGGATGAGTTGGTTGCTAGGATTGAAGGTAAAAACCTTCGGCAAGTTAATAACTTGCATTTCGTTCTTTTTGACGTTCATGTTAAAAGAATTTAATTGTTAGACATAAAAAATACCGTTGGAGGTGAACGTCACTTACAAGCGGGGCTTGTTAAGTCGCCAATCCTTTCGAATTGGACCCTCCAACGGCTTTTTATGCCTTTCCCCAGAATGTAAGTAACGTTCGGGGGCAAAATTAAATAAAGTTTTTGAATAATCAATAAAAGTGAGAAAGAAATTAAAGCCGTCGCGTTTCACAACGAAAACGGCTTATCAATTTACATTCAAGCTAGTCAAAATAATTTCAATTGATTAGGATCATCCACCAATCCACCCGCTTCCAGTTCAATTTCATTCAGGTATCGCCAAAACGTACGTTCGCTTATTCCGGTCAGTGGTTTTATTTTAATCCTGTAAACAGCCAATTTACACTTATCCCGCCTTTCAGGGTCGTAATTCTCACGTATAATATCCTTTACTCTATCTGCACTTAGTTTTGTAGAGATATGTTTTGGATGCCTTCTTTTAGCCATTTAATCAGTATTTAATGAGTGTTTAAAACAGTACTTACAGAAATCCTTCTCTTCCCACTTTATCCGCATACGTTGGAACTAAATCCCGTACTATCCAGTATATCTCATCCCAAGTTGGAAGTTTAAAAAGCATTCGATCATCAATGTAAAGGTCTGCAAAAACTTTCCTGGTATCCACTCCACCGTATTTAGCTACATTTACCGGACAACTCTCATTAAACCGGTGGTATTTTATACCATTCTTTACTAACCATTCGATTGCCATGGCCTTATTTATCTTAGTCCGGCAACTCCATATAATAATCGTGTATCCATCTGCATACAGTTGGTTTATCGCTTCCTTTGCTCCCTCCACCATTTCACCTATCTCGGGAAATTTATCTTTTACTATCGTTCCGTCAAAATCAATCGCTATAATCATAAATTCTTGTATTTATTAAGTTCCTGTTTAAGTGCTAATATCTCTTTATTCTTATTTTCAAGCCAAATACTACTGTTTATTCTCAATATGTATAATTGCTCACGTAATCTATCTTCAGTATTACCATCGTTCCCTATTTCAGTTGTATAATGCCCTTCCGAATCCCGTACCCTGGTGTCAGCATATCTGACAACATGTATGGTTTTAGGTTCAGTAAATTCAAGCTGTAACTGTTTTGGTTGATTCATAAAGATTGATTTTTTTCATTTTCAATTCTTCTATTTCTTTTTTGAACAAATCTCCAAATGTCATCAGCCACTCAATCTCCGAGTCTATCTCTAAAATGTTGCAAGCCGTCATCTTTGTCATTTACTTGTTCTTTTTGTTCCCCTTCAGCGATTATGGGAAGTTCATTATAGTGCTCCGCTATCCAGGCATTCAGTTTTTCCACGGTTTTATTACTGACAACGCATTGTCGTTTGAATTTTCCGAAATCAATAATCGACTTTTCCACTATTCCACCTCTTTCAGAGAAAGTAAGAAAACATACCCTATAATCTTTCAAATTAATTCCACTCGTTCTCATATCACGGTAAATTTTACCTACGCTTGTCAATGTACCGGTTGGATTAGCTTGTGAAGTTATTCCCGGATCAAATACATTCGACCATTGCAGAAATTTCCAATCCGGTGGTACTATCAATAAATCAAAAACGCTTTACAAATAGAATTCAGTTCCTGTGCCGTTCGTGGGTCACGTTTTCCCCAGGTTCCTTTAGACTTAGGTTTTATCTCCATACCGAAATGGTGTAAAATGGATACATGCAAAAGACTCTTTCATATCATAGTCCCCTTTTTCAAACCAATTCTTATAATCAATAAATTCTAAACCATCATTCCTGGACATTTCAGTAATAGATAAAAATTTACCTTTAGGTTTCTTTTTACCTTTTCTGATTATTAAATTAGGTGATACTACTGAGTGAGTAATAAATCGAATCTCTTCAATTCCAACTCCACTATCTTTATCCAGTCGTGCAAACTCAATTTGCTTATTTCCTTTCACGTATCTTCCCAAAGAATGATATTTCAAAACAATGACAGCATTACCGGCTAATACTTCTTTAATTCGATTTTCCCAAAGTGAGTAATTACCCCGGAATGTGTGAATCTTTGGATCTACATCAATAAGTAAATCACCTGGCATTTGCACAAGCATATTAAGTGCAAGTTGAATCTTTTCAATAAAATATGTTGGCTGTTTCTTTCTCGGATGATATACCGGATAAGTCAGGCTAACCATGATTACATAAGTTTTAATTCTCTTTTCCATTGTATGTGTTTATGTAAAGTAAAATGACTTCTTAGATCCACTGTATTTCTGTGTCACGATTGTTGTCAGAAAAGGGAAATCTTGTTTTTGAACTTTGTCTAACATTTCTTTAATATTTGTTGAATTGGTAAAAAATTTAGACTCTTCATTTTTATATCGTATTTTAATGATATATCTACCTTCTCCATATTCTGTTTTTATACCTGAAGTGAAATCAAGTACTTCAATTTCACAATTTACGATGTCCGTTATTGATATAAGTGGTACATTAAATATTGTTTTATCTTCATCGGATTTAATTCCAAGCTCAGAGAATCTCTTCATTTTTTATAATCTTTTTTTGTAAGTGTTTAGAGTTGCAATGTTTTGCCCATCCTAAATGTGGTGCAATCTGCATTTTGTATTGTTTAGGGTCCAGTTTTTTCTTATTCAGTTTTGCTGCTTTCCGGCAGAATCGTACTTTAATCGTTTTTCTCATTAAAATATGGGTGTGTCTGAACACATAACCAACGAAGTCAATCCCACGAACATCAGTTGGAAATACCTGGTAATTTCCTTTGATTTGAAGATTTAATTGATTGGTCAGGTAATCATTCATATCAACCAATAAAGCATGTAAATAAGGCTTATTCGGTGCTAGTATAACCATATCATCTGCATACCTATAATAGTACTTCACTTTTTTTTCTTCCTTCAGGTAATGATCAAAATAGCTCAAATACAAGTTTGCGAAAAATTGAGATAAATAGTTACCGATTGGAACCCCTTCTACTGAATCAATTATTTCATCAAGTAATTTCAAAAGCCGGGTATCCTTTATTTTCTTTCGAATAATGCTTTTTAGAATATCATGATCAATGCTCGGATAGAATTTTTTTATATCAAGTTTCAAACAATACTGCGTGTTTTCAACGTCATTTAAATCGTGTTTAATCGTTTTTAAAACACCATGTATACCTTTGCCTTTAATACAAGAATAACTATGCGATATAAAGACCGATACCCAAATAGGTTCTAAAATATTCATGATGGCATGATGTACGATCCGGTCTTTAAATGGAAGTCTGAAAATTTCCCGCTCCTTTGGTTCATAAATTCTAAATATGCTGTATTCTGAAGTTCGATATGTACCCGACATCAATTTGTCATATATCTGATCAATGTTCTTTTCAACATTTTTTTCAAAAATCCTGACACCATATTGTCCTGATTTGCCTTTTCTTGCTTTCTGATAAGCAAGCAACAAATTGTCTTTTGTGACTATCTTTTCAAATAAATTATTTATTCGTTTCATATCCTTTGCTTTCTTATTAGAGTTTTCTTCGTCAGCTGACGAATACTAACACTTTTTTGAATTAGTTATTTTTTGCCTAGTGGCAAGGTCTTCATTTTTTTTGAAAAACAATTGCGAGCCGTGTGACCTGCATTCGCATTCGAATTGTTGTAATTCGAATTGTTGAAACGGACACCCGAAGGGGAAAACCCCAAAAATGAACAACCTTACTATTTATTATCCGTTAAGAGCTATTTCGTATAGCTCTGTTAATTCAGTTCCAGCCGTGTCCGAAGTCGCTTCATCTTTGAAGCAAAGGCGAGCCGCGCGACCCGCATCCGCACTCGAATCGCAGTAAGCCGAATCGTCGAAACGGACACCCGAAGGGGAAAACCAGAAATATGGGAACCATTTCCTTTGATCTGAGTTAGTCCAGTCTGCTTTCCAACCTTCGTTTTTAGCTTCAGTAATTACCATTAACATGTACTGAGCCATTGCCTGATCTCTCATATCTTCTGGCATTCCTGACAAATCAATACTTTCCGGCCTTCCTATTTTTTTGCAGGCATCTTTAAAGGCTTTTTCTATTTTCTTACTTAATTTCATATAATCTTAGTTTATAAATTTTGCATATAATTCTGTGTGATCTTTACCAGCCGCGTTCGATAATTCCTCGCTTTTTAAGCAAAGGCGAGCCGCGAGACCCGCACCCGCATTCGAATAGTAGTAAACCGAACCGTCGAAACGGACACCCGAACGGGAAAAGTTGAACCAGGGACACCATTTCTTTTGATCAGGGTTGTTATAATCAGCAACCCAACCTTCATTGTAAGCTTTAGTGATTGTTTTAAGCTTCCTGTAATCAATTTCATCCTGAGTAAATCCTGACTTAATCATTTCGCTTTCGTTCAATGGTTCTTCTCCCAGTTCCGCACAAGCATCTTCATAAGATTTAATACGATCAATGATTGAACTAGAGAAAAATGCTTTTCCAAATGTATCTTCAAGTGCTGACTTGAATTCCGGCATAGTGCTATATAGCTTTCGGGCATTGCTTCTTGAAATTTTTATATTTTCTAATGTTTCCATAAAATTTTAAGTGTTTGTTATTTTTCTTCCCATATTCCTTTTGGTAGTGATACAAGCCAATCACCTAATGGCTGTGTAAGATCAAATTCGTTTGGAACATTAAATTCCTGACTCAGTATATTTTTATAGACAATTAGTTTAATGCCATTATCTTTCTTTGTCAATATGTAATTGTCACAAACAATCAGTAGTGAAAAAAGAGCCGCCAGATATTCAATCCTATTTTCCGGCGGCTGCTTTTTCATAGCCATCCTTTGAAGTTCCTTAACCGACGGCATCGAATAAGTATACGTCTAAGATTTGTGTTTCCGTAACTGAAGCGATTTCGTAATTAGCCATAGACCCTTTCATGCCTTTTACAATTCCTTCGTTGGCTTCCTTCGTATCATTTGCTTGAACTAACATAGTAGTTGCCGTTTTCTTTTCAATTCCTTTATCTTCGTCAAGTGCTATGAAATACAATTTCGCTTTGTACCATTTTTCACCATTTTCATCAAAGAATATTTCATTGATTTTAGCCCTACGAATTGTTGCAACTGTGAATTCTCCACTAATAAAAGGCGTCATTTCTTTTATAATCCTTGCCTCTGTCTCTGTGAATGACAAGGCATCCACTAAATACGTTTCACTTACTTTTACGATTTTACCCTCTTCAGCGGTTTTCTCGTACCTGATTTTTGTCTCAAACCAATTATGCATGTTGTTTTTGTTTATGTCCCGTGTGTGCGGGACTGATTATTATTAAATATTAGAAAAATTCAATTCAATACTTTCATAAGCCCCGGCTACATTTTTAACCCATACACGGAAGTATGTTTTTGAATCAGGACGGCGTTCGGCTTTTTTAATCAGATTACAAGCTTCTGTAAAACGAGGGTCATTTACCCTTTTTTCGTGCCTTGTAAGCGGGGTTATCTTTTTCGGGTCCAGTTTACCATTCTTATTCTCAAATGCTGTTAGAATCATTTCTTTTACGAAATCCTTTGATGAATCAAGGCTATCAGATAAGAACTCATGCAGAATCTCTTTAGCGGCCATAATGGTTTGATCATCGTACTGCAAAGCTTCATTGATTGATCTTTCAACTTTAACCGATCTGTCGAAATTAAACCATGTATAGTTACCTTTGTAATTGTCCCGGTTCAATTTATTTTCTTCCAGGAATGCGATCTCACATTCCTCACATAGAATTCTGATTTCCTTTTTAAAAGCGATTAATTTTTCATTAATCATTTTTGCTCTTTTTACTAACTTATCAGAATTAACCTCCATCAGCCTCTCTGACTTTGTTATTCGCTTGTAGGGTATTTGAGTCCCGCTCTCATCAGTCCAAAACTGATTTTTATTTGTCTGTGTCATATTAAAAATTTTATTATTAATTTATAAATCATAAACCAAAATATTACTGTCCCGGTAAGCAATACGCTCAAAACAGCTAACGGATTATACTTTTTATCATCTACCAGTTCCACGTCTACTGTATCAGTCACATCTTCAAAAATCTTTCCCGCGCAGTTAACCGGTGGTGCCCAACATTCATAATGATTACCAAAAAGTTTATGAAAACAACATTCATAACACTTACCTAATTCGGTAGCTTTTTTTGCCTGATAAATTCGGCCTTCATGCTTAAAGTATCCGCCGACACTTGGGTTAATCCTGTTCTTGCTCATAATCTTCCTCCAATCGTTGAAGTTCTGAAAACTTATCCGCGTAATCCGGATCATCAATTTCGTGAGTTTCGAGCCATTCCGTTAACTCATCAATTTTGTTTTGTTTTTCCATTCGTGTAATTCGTTTTAATTAGTATAATTTGTTAGTATTAGTTTAATGCTGCAAATGCCTTTATGTCATCAATAATTATTTCCTTGGCCAACATAGCATCGTTCTTGCTTTTCTTAAATTGGTTATAAATACCCTGCAAACGTTTTTTAGAAATAGCATTGAAATTGTCAATCTTAGTGGCAACACATACAATCCCTTCAGCATATTCGTCGCTGTAATTAGCTCCCATTACTTTCCCGTATGATTTTACGCAGGTACGTACCCAATCACGCCACTTTTCCAACTCAGCCTGTTCAGGATCTGTCATGTGTTGCAGGAACTCGCATACTTGTTCAAGTTGATCAACAGTCATATCCTTTGAACTGGTTACTTTCCAGTTCGACAACAGGACTAATTTGTCCTCATCGCTTATCTTAGCATCGCGGACAAGCACGTGATACTTCTTAATCAATCCGTTCTTTCGCTTGTCAGTTGGTGTTAATGTTGCTTTCATAATTTCCGTTGTGTTTTATTTATTATCCGTTTTCTTATTTAAACCCCAATATGCATCGGCTAATTGTTCCGAAATAACTATCGGTTCACCTCCACCATATCTACCGGTAGGAAATGATTTAAAGCCCTCAATTCTCCATGATATGTTTGCATCCCGAAGTATCTTTTTTGCTGTTACCCCGTCCGGATCTTTTCTATTTGCATCCGTGTGACTGACATAGATAAAAAGCTTATTGGGAAACTCCTTTTTCAATCTCCTGTAATCTTTCATTGTCAAGTCCCACCATTGCACGGTGTCTATTACCACTATATTAGGCGACTTATGTCTTTTGAGCCGATCAATCAGTTCTTCCACACTTTCCTCCTCAATCAGTGTAAATTTTCCTGCCACTTCTTTCATTTTATTTCGTAGGTAGGCCGCTTGTATCGAAAGGCTCAAACCCTCCTCAGTAGCGACGTACAATACATGTTGAAAGCGGGTTAGATATTTACACAACTTCATGGTAAAACTTGTTTTTCCGTTCTTAATGTATCCAACTACAATCCAACTACCTCGTAACTCAGGACTTCCTACGGCATCCGCCCACTCACCTGTAAAATCTAGCGTTTTGAATTTTGCGTTAAGAACGTTATCAACTGAATAAGCCCTCCGCATCTTACTCTGCAGTTGTGATTTTGGTTCTGATCCGACGCAAACTTGGACGGTCATCATCGCCAATTGTTTGTCGTACTATTTTATTTACATCCATATTTTCACGTGCATTCGCTTTTGCTATCATGGAGGCAGTAGTCATCAGTGTTGCCAGTTTTTCTGCTGAATCCATTGGAACAAACTCACCATTTGCGTTTGGTTTCATAAATACACTACCATACTTTTTACCAAACCGGCTAAACAACTCAGTATATCCCACTTTTTTATGATCAATTGACCGGCGAACCTTTTCCTGTAATCCTTCAGCACCGATCATGTAGTGTCCGCAGTTATATTCAGTAGCATTCCAAAGTGCTTTTATTTCAAGGAAAGCCTCATATTGTAGGTCGCCGGCTTCATCAAGAATAATGAGAGGGTTGGGAAGTGTTTTCAGATAAAACACCAAATCATCATACACATCAACGTATTTACCGCTGTTCCCAACCCCAAACTCTTTTGCTATATAGCGTATCATCCTTTGTTTTGATTTCACCTGAGAGCAATCAACATATACAGCATTTTTATGATTTTTGGCATAGTATTTAGCTGCTACTGTTTTTCCGATATCCGATAAATCGCAAAGCAATGAACTCACACCTTCATTTTGGCATATTTCCAATTGTGCCGTGATAAACTGGAATACGGGTGTGTTGGCTATTTTCCATTCAGGGGCATTATTAACTGATATTCCCTGGCGACGTGCCAACGAGATCCAAACTGCATCACTCAACACCTTAGTGGTATCACCATTCTTGATCCTGTTATACTGTGCGCTGTTAATCGCTAGACTTATGGCATACTTTGCATCTGATCCATCAAACAGTTGGCGGCTTTCTGCCAAACTTGCTACTATTCGTTGTTTTAATTCTTCTGTAATCATGATATTGGTGTTTTAAAAATTATTATAGTGAGTTCTTTGCAAACTTAGCCCAGTCATTAACTGTCAAATCATCATCAGTTTCATAACCTTGTGGCTGTACTGTTTCCATTATTTCAACAGCTTCATAAGTTTCTGCACGTGATATCGCCAGGCTTCCGATCTTTGGTATATCCGCTTTCTGTTCTTTCACAAACTTATCAAACTTGGCTAACCGCTTGTTTTGGTGAAGCATGTTTTCGTTATCCACATCGGTACGTTCAATGGCACATTCGTTATAGCTTGTATTCGATCGGTTAATCGCTTCACCAATGAAAGTATCGCCCTGCCATAAATAAACCTCGTTTATTGATCCTTCCTCGTTTGGAAGCCAGTAGGCTGTTACACTCCGGTCATTCGATTTCAGTTTTTTGAGGTTATTGAAGTCTTTTAATTCAAATGTATCGTTAGACACCGGAACGTAATCGTTATGATAAATGGATGTTGGTGTTTCGTTACCTATGAATTTGTACAAATGGAAATGATCTATCGGTTGCAGTGTTGGGTTAATCTGACTCATTAAAACTTGCTTACGGGTCATGCCTGGATAAGTCTTTTGTAATGGGTGTAATTCGTTATTGTGCTTTTCAATGTCAGCCAGGTCATCGTAAACTATTGTTTGAGGTTGATAGGTTGGTTCTACCATATCGCCGCTAACCTTGTTGCGTACACTTCGGTATGCTTCATGTTTTGCGTACCAACGTCCGCGGGTGTGGCCTTCGTTTTTTGCCGTACCCCATTTCAATGCCTTAATTTTATGTTCAGCGCGTTTTTCGGTAGGACTTTCGCAGAACCGTACAAATGGAAACATTTCTTCAAGCCATTTGAAGTCTTGCATTAAGTGATATTCCACTTCCAATTCCCCAGGCATTGGCAAACCCATTATATCAAGCTCGCAAAACATATTGCGGAATGAATCAATCACGGTGCCGGCGTTTGGTTTACCGACTACATAAGCCGGACGGAAATAATAACCGGAAACAACGTCAATGGCTATGTACTTGTAAATCCAACCGCGTATTGATTTGCGACTCATCGCCACGTCATCCATTGAAATCTTACTCAATGAGTATTTGCCTGGCTTACGGTGTTTCTTTGGTCTGATCACATCCATATAAGCGAAGTTACCATTACGATCAGCATAGACAGCCGTATTATTGACAACATCCTTCAGGTAGTTCCAAACAGTGGCAACCGATATCTCCATCGCACGGCCTTTATGGCAAAAATCAACAGGACGGAAAACTTCACCGGTGTTTTTATCAAATAATTCTTTAGATCCGGAAACAAATTCGAGGTAAAGCTCATGTACACGTCCAACAAAAGGTTTATCATTTGTACGCCACAAGGCCAATAGTAATTTTTCAATAGAAACAGACACTTTACGAGCCGCATCGTTGCCAACGTTCTTGTGGATCAGTGTTTCATAACCGCCATTTAAATACTCTTTAAATGACCTTTCAAGGCTTCGTGCATTACCGATAGCAGCGCATGGATATTTCTCCACTTGTTCCAGGAACCAATCAGCAGCATCCGACCAAAACTCACCCATTTTCAAACGAGCACCACTTTTGGCCCTGGCTGCTATTTGTTGCTTCAATCCTTTTTCCAATGCGTTGAAAATGGAAGCGCGGTTTACATACTCCTCAATTCTGTTCGGTTCAATATTCGTTCCGTCCGGTTTACGGTAAGAAGTAAAATAATTACGAGCCCTTGTATCAATATCCACACTGAAAATTGAACTCTGACTCTTTGCATCAACTATTTTACCATATACCCGCTCCAATACATTCAACCGATCCGGACGTTTGATTGATCTTACATCAATCAGCGTATTGCCATTCAAACCGCGTCTGTAGATCGACAAATAGCCTTGTTTGCTATCATGCTCAAACATGTTTTTCGTCAAACCGGCACTACACCAGTCATTCACCGAAATTGTCAAAGTGTCATCTATTAAGTTGTACATAGTTGTATGAATTGTAGTTGAAAAAATGTCCCGTGCCGTGGACTGCGTACCGTGTTCATCATCGAGGCTCATGCCGTTGTTCAGTTGCGTGATCCAACACGTCAACCTTTATTCGTCTTTCCGAAAGTCGCCGATCTTTCCCGGTTGTAACTGCAGTTAGTTTAAACTTTCTGAAATCTTTACAACTTCAAGCTGTAGTTTCTCATATTCCCTGACCGATAAATCATTTTCTTTCATTCGAAGATCATTGTCAACGAATACGCCTGTACACTTTGTACTGAAATTAGTAACCATTCTAACTCTTTGTCCAAAATGTTGAGTCATGTTATTTTCACTTGTCTGAAAGGAGGTGTTACAATTAATTGAGTTCATGTTTTTATGTATTATTAGATTAATGGAGTACAGTTGCTAGCTGCATTGTTTGATTCTTCACTTTGTTGAATTTTCGGTTCCTGAATAACACCACCCAAAGTAATGGCCTCGGCTCTAATTGCTATTTTCTGAGGCGTATCCGCTTCGCCTGATAATGCGCGGCGAATAGTAGGATAGCTACCTAGTTTTAAGAGTACTTTTTTAACTCTAAAGTCAACCACTATTTTTTTTTCTTTTTCCATGTGTATATAATTGTAAAACTTTTCATACATTTGCAGCGTTTCAAGATTGAAACACTTTGCAAAAATATACACAATATGTTTATCTACCAAACAAAATGAAATGTATTTTACACAAAACGTGTATTTATTTTTATTATAATGGATAAAAAACAGATACTGAACGATTTAAAAAAGCATTATAACTGCAATAAAGATGTGGATTTTGCTGAATTTTTGGGGATATCTCCCCAAACGTTGACTAATTGGGGTAGTAGAGGTACATTCAATTACGAAATTATTTACACAAAGTGTGTAGGAATAAGCGGCGACTGGTTACTAGGAGGAGACGTACCGATGTTCAGATCAAAAACAAAATACGATAACCAGGATCCTGAAGTATTAATTTTAAACTCATCAATAGAAAAACATCACGATAGACAACTAATACCAATATACAATATTGAAGCTGCAGCCGGCTTAGTTTCATTATTCAATAATCCAAATGGTTTTATTCCAATCGACTACATTTCTCTACCTAGCCTGGGTAAAGTAGATGGAGGTCTATATGCATTTGGCGATTCCATGTACCCTCTTATTAAAAGTGGTGATATTGTTGTATTCCGGCGGCTGATTGATATGTTCGACAGTATTTTCTATGGCGAAATGTATCTTATATCCTATGATTTGGAAGGTGAGGAGTATATTGTCATAAAGTATATTCAAAAGTCCGATAAACCGGATCACATAAAGCTAGTCAGCCAAAATCAGCACCATTCACCAAAGGACATACCCATAAGAAAGGTAAACGCACTCGCATTGATTAAAGCCAGTGTTCGTTTCAACACCATCCGTCCAAACAATTGAAAATAAAACCTTTTTACCTATGATTTACAGTTCAAAAAGCAATTAAATACACTTTTATTGTTGCTTTTTGACTTTAAATGTGTTTATAATGCTTGTTTATAGAGTGTTATGTGTTTGTTTTATTTGCTCAATCCTGTATAAATAAGGTATTAAAGGGTACTGAATAACTATAATATTGCTGTTTTATGTCAACTAAACAACTGTATAGCCTATCAAATAACATGTTTTTAGCCGTATTTTATGCCGTAACTCTGCCGTAACTCGTGTATTGTTCGTTTTTGGAGCATAAAAATAGCCTACGCGGCATATAACCGGTAGGCTTTAAAAAAAGGGTGTAATAAGTAGGTATAAATATAGGATGTCATGTCCGTTAATCGCTTATTCTGTGGGCTTCTAAAGCATTATTAAACCATTCATAACCCACTATTAAAGTAAAGCATAAAAAAAGGCTCACATGGAGCCTAATTATTAAAGTAGAATTAAAGTAAATGTATAAAATGTTTTTTCAGGGCT
>Ga0302285_10000173_pt1 | contig 38179 bp, 41 predicted proteins | sample III_Fen_E2_2_FD_200455 | JGI IMG/M metagenome (GOLD analysis project Ga0302285, IMG submission 200455) | Peat permafrost microbial communities from Stordalen Mire near Abisko, Sweden - III_Fen_E2_2 | ecosystem: Environmental > Terrestrial > Soil > Wetlands > Permafrost | place: Sweden: Abisko... | reverse complement strand
GAAGTATTCCAATCCAGTTGTTTAGTAGTACTATTAAAAATACACTCATCACTATAGGAAAAGCTTTGTTTGTAATCTTACGGCTATTTGTAACTTGGTCACATAGAGAAAGGCCTCCTTCTATAACTATTTCAAATAGATTTTGAATACCCTTTGGAATTTTTTTAAGTTTTAGTTTTATTACTAGAGAAAATATAACTAAAAGAAAAACAACAATCCAACTAGTGAATAGTGAATTTGTAACAGTAAAATCACCTATGTGGAAAATAGGTTCTGCATATAAAGTAGATTCGTGTGAAATTTCTTCTGTTTTGTATTCGGGAACAGTTACAGTTGTTTCTTGGGTTGAAGAATTTGTAGTTACAGTATTTAATTCTGTAGTATTTTCTGTATTCATATTATTTATTCTTTCCTTCTTTTTCTATCTCTTTAATATATTTCATCATATTTTTATAAATAAAAACTAATGAAATAATGAATGCAATAAAAGTTAATACTAAAAATATAAATGGTTTACTGTTGTATCTTTCATCCAGGTATTGTCCTACATATAAGGCAATTATAATGGGTACAGCAATTGATGCTCCAATCTTCATGAAGGACATAAGTCCTTCTCTCCACCAAAGATCTTTAGTATTTGATTTTTCTTTATTGTTCATACAAAAGAAAACGGCCTTAAGCCAGTCACACTATAGCAAAAAATTGCGATATTCTCAAGTTTTTGCTATAGTATTAAAGCAAATAAATGCGTGTGTAGTTCAGTGGTAGAACGCTGTCCTGATAAGACAGAGGTCGTAGGTCCGATTCCTACCACACGCACAAAATTTAAAAACCTAAGATTATTACAATAATCTTAGGTTTTTTGTTTTTTAATAGATTATCTCTATTATTTTTCTTCTACAATTTTACCATCCTTAATATAACGATAAGCAAATTCTTTACTTTCTTCAAGAAAGATAGTTTTTGATCTTATGTTATGACCAATTGGTTTAAGTGTAATGGTATTATTTTTATTTTCTATGATTTCAAAAACACAACCGTCAATTAAAATTTTTTCTTTTTCTGGAAAATCTTCCAAAATAAAATCAATATCTACTTGCTCTATTGGTTTTCCTTCCATAACTTCATTGAGAATAAAATTAATATCTTCTTTTTTTGTTCCCATATTTAAAAAATTTTAAATTTAATTTAAAATTACAATATATAATATAATAAGTCAAATGCAAACAAAAATCCCCTATTCTTGCGAATGGGGATTTTTGTTTAGAAAATATTAAATTTATCTATTTGGACGGAAACCACCTTGTGGGCGTTCTTCCATTGGACGAGCCTCATTTACTGTAAGGTTACGACCTTCGTAATCCTTGCCATCAAACATTGAGATAGCTGTAGCTGCATCAGCATCGTTTTCCATTTCTACGAAACCGAATCCTTTTGAGCGACCTGTCATCTTATCCATAATAATTGTTGCTGAAGCAACAGCTCCTGCAGTACTAAAGTGAGCTTTTAACTCATCGTTAGAAGTCTTGTAAGGAAGACCACCAACATATAACTTTTTTGCCATATATGACAATGTGCTTCTTATAAATGTACATTCATACACTTATTCGAAGGAAACTAATTTATAAATGTAATCGCATAGCCGATTTTCATTTACATTACATCAATGTTTAAAACACGAATAATGAAACAAATACCAAAACATAAGCTAACTACTGTAGACAAGTATAACACGAAATATAGATAAGTAGCAAGGTGATGTTTGACGCTATTATTCTTCGTCGTCTGCTTCACCTACCACTCCACTTGATAATGCTTCAATAATTTTATTTATATTACCATCCATTATACTTGGAATATTTGACCAAGATTGTTTGATTCTGTGATCTGTAACTCTATCTTGTGGAAAGTTGTAAGTTCGGATTTTTTCACTTCTGTCGTTTGTTCCAATTTGGTTTTTTCTATCAGCAGAATATTTACTTGCTTCTTCTTCATCTCTTTGCATTTGGATTTTTGCAATTAAGATTTCCATAGCTTTTTCTCTATTTCCTAATTGTTTTCTTTCTGTTGTACAACGAACACTCATACCTGTTGGTTTGTGTATTAAACGAACAGCAGTTTCAACTTTGTTAACATTTTGTCCTCCCGCACCACCTGATCTTGAATATTCGATTTCTATATCTGCTGGGTTTAATACAATTTTTGTTTTCTTTCTTAGTGGTAATACAGCGACAGATGCTGTTGATGTATGTATTCTTCCATTCTTTTCTGTTGCAGGAATTCTCTGAACTCTATGAACTCCAGTTTCAAAACGAAGTATTTTATATACATCTTTACCGCGTACTTCAAATGAAGCTTCTTTGTACCCACCAACTTCGTTGGATGAATCATCTGTTAGTGTCCAACTCCATTTATGCATTTCTGCAAATTTTTCATACATATGAGCAAGTTCCCATGCAAAAAGTGATGCTTCATCCCCTCCTGCACCTGCACGAACTTCAAGAATAATTTCATTGGGAAATTCCTCTTCTTCTTTTTCACTTTTCTTTATTTCTTCAACTTGTCTTTCTATTGCATCTTTTTGAAACTTTATATTTTGTAGTTCTTCTTCTGCTAGTTCTCTTAGACTTTCATCTTGAGCAACCATTTCATTTACTTTTTTTTCTTCACCCAAAAGACGCTCGTATTCTTCTGCGAAGTAACTAGTTTTGTGATCTTTCTTTAATTGTTCTAAATCTGGAATCATATTATTCAAAATTATATCATATTTTATAAATATTATTTTATAAATACAACATTTATCTAACTTTGGATGTTGTACCCATAAAAGATAAAAAGCTCTATTAAGAGCTTTTTATCTTTTTAAAATTTACTTTTTTGTTTTTGCAGATAAAGCTACACGCTTCTTGAAACGGTCAACACGTCCTGCTGTGTCTAGAACCTTTTCATTACCTGTAAAGAATGGATGACATTGACTACAGATTTCTATGTTAATCTTATCCATTGTTGAGCCTACTGGAAAAGTTGCCCCACAAGCGCAGGTAACAATTGAATTATTATTATGTTTTGGGTGTATGTTCTTTTTCATATAAGGGTCATAATATCACGATATTGTTAGTTTTGCAATGGGTCAATCATGGTTGTCTGGATTTTTTTAGCCTTAGCCATAACTTGGTTTCCGTAGGCACAACTAGATCCTCCAGAACCGTAATATTTACAAGCTGCTTTGATTTGAGAGGTATAACTATCTCCTGTTCCCCCTAAATTGGCAAGGAATATAGCTGAAGCCATAAATGCGTCCTTTGCATACCAAGGGTCTGGGTTTTTGATACCTAGAGCCTTTGCTACATTATTTTTTATACCGTTCCATGTTGACGGTATGAATTGAGCTGGTCCCATCGCTCCTCCCCAACTAGAACTTCCTGCTGATGCTATTGGACAAGAAACTAGTGTCTTGTATGGGTCTCTTCCTACTGAGGCAGTAATATCAAAGAATGGTTTTATGTCACGAGTAGGTTTCATTACATTTTTGAAAACTTTTCCACTCTTGGAACTTTTACCTTCTCCTGTATCCATGTTTGTAACATAACAAGAACCTTGGTCTGTTCCTAGATTACTTTCTTGAGTTATGATAGCAAGTATAAATGCAACAGAAACACCCGTTGATTGAGATGCTGATTTTGCATATTCTAGGGCTGTACCAAATGGAATAGCAGATGTATCACGAAGATTAAACAACATAGCTAGTATTTCAGATCGGCGTCTTGCTTTGTCTGCTAAAACTTTTTGATATTCAGCTTCTTTATTTTTACTTATAGATAAAAGTTTTTGTTTATCTTTTTCATTTGTTTCAACTGCAGTTTTTGCAGCTTCTAATTTTACTTTAACATCTGTTTCTTGATTCTTTTTTAATTCTAGAGTTTTCTTTTCTGTTTCTGTTTCTCTTTTTACTCCATTGATTTCATCAACAGATTTTTGAATTTCTTTTTTGATCGATGTAAATGTATTTATATCACCATAAGCTTCTGAAAGATTATCTTGTGATAGAAGAATAGATAATATTGATTTATCATCAATCTCTCTGTCTTTTCTTATTAGTTGCGCTAAGGATTCTTTTTCTGTATCAATTTTAATATTAAGAGAAACTATTTTTTTGCTTTTCTGTGTGATTTCTCCACCTAGTTTTTTAATTGTTAGATTTTTTGCTTGAATGTCTAGTTTGGATTTTTTAATCTGTGTAGTAAGGATAGAAATATCGCGAGACAAAGAAACTGATTGACCTTTTTGGCCATCAAGTTCTTTTTGTTTTTGAGCTATTTCTTGCTCCAAAGAAGAAAGCTCTGATTCTAGTCTGGCTTTATCAGCCTGAGCATTGTCTAGGGCTTGACTTGCGTATGTTGTTGTTGGTTTTGTTAAGTTAAAACTACTAAGTAATGTTGCTATAACAAGTATAAAAGAAAAAATGTATCGTATGTTGCGACTCATTGATATATTATATCACATAAAAACCCCTCGAGCACTTACTCGAGGGGTTTTTATATAATATTCATTATTAAGCTTCTGGAACTTCTTCTTTCTTTCCTTTCTTTTCAACTTCAATTGATGCTAGATCAACAGGAGCTTGTTCAACTTCTTCTTTTGCTTCTGAAACTAGAGCTACAACTTCATCTCCATCTGTGATTAGAGTTACTCCTTTTGGAAGTACTATATCTTTAGCATGAATTTGATCTTCTAGAGTTGCAATACCAGTTACATCTACAGTTACTGAGTGAGGAAGGTCTTTTGGAAGAGCTTCTATTTCAATTTCGTGAAGAGCTTTAACTAGAGTTCCTAATCCGTCTTTTTCTGCCTTTGCTAATCCTACGAATTCGATAGGAATTGCAACTTCAATTGCTTTATTCATATCTACAGCTAGGAAATCAACATGGACTGGAAATCCTTTGATTGGATCAACTTGTAAATCATGGATTAAGACATCTATTTTTGTAGGTTTGTCTGTTTCCTTATCTCCGGCTATTTCAAGAACGATTGTACTTGATTCACCAGCTACTTTTAATACCTTAGTGAAGAGGATGCTCGGAACGGAAATCAAAGTGTTTTCCACACGAGCGCCATAGACGACTGCTGGGACCATACCGTTACTTCGTACAGTTTTAAGCTTGTCAGCCTTACTTCGCTTTATTGCGGTTAATGTATTCATGAGTTGGATAATAACACAAAAATCTTATAGATGCAATAAATCCCAGATAGGCCTTAAAGGCCTATATGGGATTTATTGATTAAAATAAAAATATAGATAGATTAAATATAAATAGAAAATCGCCAACAGGGAAGCGATTCTCTATTGGCGATTAATTACTTTTTATATTAGGCGTATCGTGTCCAGAATATACCTTCGTATCTGTTTCTGGGTGTTTTGAGAAAAGTTCGAAAAGATAATAAGGATAACTATCTCTTCCAACAGTTCCTAAAATACGATAACCATTATACTCATTACAATCTTTGTGAAGAAGTTCACAAATAAAAATTAGAACTACTTTCGGACTTTTTTCTTTGAAATAGGATTCAAAAGATTTTTCGTTAAAATTAAATTTTTTAAAACAATCCGAAACATGTAACTTATCATACCCTTGAATTCTATCTAAATAGGCAGAAGTAATTTTATCTTTATCTCCATCATATGATAAAGGAAAATTATTTTGAGTAATGAGCATAAATTTAGCTTTTCCACTGGAACCCATATTATTGGGTTTGTATGGCTCGGCAATATTAACAAAAAATTCATTCATCTTTAAATTTTTTAATTGTTTATATTATTTTGTTTAATTCTCTAAATTTTCATAAAAAAACTTAGAGAATTAAACAAAAATATAATTTTAAAGAACTATTATGCTTTGGTATATTAGCATATTATATCTATTTTGTCAATATACATATATTAAAATAAAACCCTTAACAATTAAGGGTTTTATTTTAATATATTATTTTATTCCACTAAATAGCTTTAGTCTTGCTTCTACAACTGTTTCTATTGCATCTACCCCACCCTTTAAGAATTTATATGGGGCAACTTCATTTGGGTTTTCTTTAAGGTATTTTTCAATAGCTTCTTTGTATGCAACACGGATTTCTGTATTAATATGGATAATTGAAATTCCTGCTTGTATAGCATTTGTAAAATCTTCATCACGAAGACCAGAGCCACCATGAAGAACAAGAGGAATTCCTACTGTTTCTCTAATTTCTTTTACTAATTCTGCATTTATGTGTGGTTTACCACTTTTAATAAGTCCATGAATACTACCAACAGATGGAGCTAACATATTAACCCCAGTCATTTCAACAAATTTTTTAGCATCTTCTACCTTTGTTAATATACCTGCTCCTTCTGGAATTGTATCTTTAACTTCAGACCCAGATCCTATATAACCAAGCTCTGCTTCAACAAGTACTTCCCTGTTAATACTTTTAGCGTAATCTACACACTGTTTTGTTATAAGTACATTTTCATCAAAACTTTTATTTGCAATATCAATAATAACTGAATCAAAACCAGCATCAATGGAATTTTTAACTGATTCAAAACTATAATGATGATCTGCATTTAAAAATATTGGATAATTATCTTTTTCTCTTATTTCTTTTACAAGAGCTACTATTTCATCTCTACCAATGAATTCTTCCTCTCCTTCTGATACTCCAATAATAACTGGAACATTTAGTTTTTTTGCAGCATTGTAAATACCGTGAAGTGCTTCAATATTTGAAATATTAAAATGACCAATTGCGATTTTTTTATCTTCTGCTTCTTTTATGTATTCTTTTAGGCTTTTCATATTTAATATAATAACACAATATGTTACAATATGAACATATGGAAAAACAAATTGACCTTCTTGCTATTGGAGATATTACTACTGAACCTTTTATAAAAATAGAAGATGCAGAGGTATCTTGCGATGAAAATAATGAACACTGTAAGCTTAGTTTTCGTTATGCAGATAAAATACCATACGAATCAGTAGAGATATGTCACGCTGTTGGTAATAGTCCAAATGTCGCAGTCGGTACTGCTCGTCTAGGAATAAACACATCTTTAATTTCTTATATTGGAGATGATTCTATTGGTAAGGAGAATATGGAAACTCTAGCTATAGAGAATATTAAAACTGATCATATGATGATAGTCCCAGGTATGGATTCCAATTATCATTATGTTCTTTGGTATAAAACAGATAGAACTATTTTAGTTAAGCATACAGAATTCCCTTATTCGTTTCCTATGGATATACCAGAACCTAAATGGATTTATCTTTCATCTCTTGCTTCAAATTCAATTAATTATCATTTAGAAATAATTGAATACTTAAAACAACATCCAACTGTTAAGCTTGCTTTTCAACCAGGTACATTCCAGATGAAGTTAGGTTACGAAGCACTAAAAGAAGTTTATGCTAATTCTGAAGTATTATTTTGTAACTTCGAAGAAGCAGAAAGAATTCTAGGAGTAGAAGTTGAAGATAAAGTTAAACTAATGTCTATGTTGCGTGAACTTGGGCCTAGAATTATTGTAGTTACAGATGGTACAAATGGTGCTTATGCTTATGATGGTACAGATGCTTGGTATATACCTGTTTATCCAGGAGATCCTGTCGAGCGTACTGGAGCTGGAGATGCTTTCTCATCTGCTTTTACGACAGCATTAATACTTGAAAAATCTATTTCTGAAGCACTATCTTGGGGTCCAATAAATGCTATGTCTGTAGTGTCTTATGTTGGAGCACAAAAAGGATTACTTACTATTGAAAAAATAGAAGAAGGTTTGGCTAATGCACCAGAATCTTATAAGCCAACAAAAATAAATTAAATTATTTAAAAAGAAAAACCAGATTAAATTCTGGTTTTTCTTTTTAAAATTTTCTCTACAGCGGCTATTATATGAGATGTTCCTAGTTCATAGTGTTCTAGTAATTCATCTGGTGTCCCTGATTGTCCAAATAAATTTTTAACCCCGATAAATTCTATTGGCACTGGATAATTTTGGGCTATACATTCTGCGCAAGCCGACCCCATACCGCCATTTATTTGATGTTCTTCTACTGTAACTATTGCTTTAGTTTCTCGAGCAAGTGTGATGATTGCATCTGTATCTAGTGGTTTGATTGTAGATAAGTTTATAACCTTAACTCTTATTCCATTTTTTTCTAACTCACGAGCAGCAATTATAGCTTTATATAAAAGATGTCCTGTTGCAATGATACCTACTGTTGCCAATCCTGATTCTGGAATAAATACTGTTTGAGCCTTACCTATTTCAAATGGTGTGTCTGTTGTAGTTATAACCGGTGTATTGTGACGAGTAAGTCTTATATATGTAGGTTCTTTTGTCTTTGAACAAGCAATCGTTGCCTTTTTGGCTTCAATAGAATCACAAGGTGAAATTACTACCATATTTGGTAAGACGCGAGTTAAAGCTATATCTTCAAGAGCTTGATGACTTCCACCATCTGGTCCTACTGTTACTCCTGTATGTGAACCTATTATTTTTACTGGTTGATTGTTGTAACAAATAGTTGTTCGTATTTGTTCCCAGTTACGGCCTGGATTAAATACAGCATAAGAAGCTATAAAAGGAATTTTTCCCATAGCTGCCATACCACTTGCAACACTTGCCATACTTTGTTCTGCAATTCCTATTTGTTTAAATCTATTTGGAAATTTATCTGCAAAAATATTTACTTTTGTTGAATCAGTTAGGTCTGCGCATAGAGCTACTATATTTTCATTTTCAATTCCTGCTTGCAATAAACCCTCACCAAAACCTTGGCGAGTAGATATCTTTTCTACATCATCATTGAATATTTTTGTATTTAATTTTAATGATTGATTTAACATTTTATTGTTGAGTATTTATAATTTTATTTCCTAGTGTTTTTAATTCTTCTATCGCTTTTTCTGCTTGTTCTTTGTTTGGTGGTACTCCATGCCAGTGATAATTATTTTCAAATTCTTTTACTCCACATCCTGGTATTGTATGAGAGATAATTACAGATGGTTTATTTTTTTCTAATTTAGCTTTTGAAATAGCTTCAAAAATTTCTCTAAAATTATGTCCATCTATTTCTATAACATTCCAATTAAATGATTCCCATTTTTTAGGTAGATTTTCTAGAGGCATAATATCTTCTGTATTTCCATCAATCTGAATATTGTTGCGATCAACAAAAACTATTAGATTGTTTAATTTCTCTTTTGCTGCGAACATTATTGCTTCCCAGTTTTGACCTTCATCTAATTCCCCGTCCCCTGTTAAACAATAAATTGTTTTATTATCATCTCCCATTTTATCTGCGATTGCCATACCGACGGATTGAGATAATCCTTCACCAAGAGGACCAGATGATGTCTCTAAAAATGGTAGAAATTCACGGTGCGGATGACCTTGAAGTCTTGAGCCTAACTTTCTTAGTGTTTTAAGTTCTTCAACTTCGAAATATCCACAGTGTGCCATTGTTGCATATAATACTGAACATATATGACCATTTGAGAGTATTAATCTATCTCTTAGATGCCATTCTGGACGCTTAGGGTCGTGTTTAAGAGCATGAAAATATAAAAAGGTGAATATATCAGCCATACCAAGAGCCCCTGCTGTATGTCCTGATCCAGCTTCACTTAGCATTTCTATAATACTTATTCTAATATTATTTGCTTTAATTTTTAATTCTTTTATTTTTTCTGGTGTTAGATTTTCCATAATATTTTTTTATGTCCAAACGAAGACATTATGAGGATGATATTACACTTATAGACTTTCAAATTCTCTAATAGTTTCTCTTACATCATAACTATTCATAATAGCAGAACCTACGACGAGTCTATTGGCTCCTGCTTTTACAAGTAGTGGTGCTGTTGTTTCATTTACACTTCCATCTACACTTATGATAAGTTCAGGATAAATTTTTCTTAGTTCGGATATTTGTTCTAATACTCTTTCGTCAAATGGTTCACCCTGGTATCCAATTTTCTCAATACCCATACATTGTATGAAATCAACTTTTGAAATTATTGGTTTAATTGTTTCTATTGGTGTTGTTGTATTTAGAGCTACTCCTATCTCTACATTTTCACGAGTATACATATCTATTCCCTCTAAAAATTCATTGAATTCATTGATATCTTTTTCTGCTTCAATATGAAAAACAACTCTCTTTGCTCCGAGACGAACAAAAAAGTCGAACTGTTTGTGTGCATTAGAAACCATAAGGTCAAATTCAAAATCGAGAGAATCCCAAAAAGGTAATCCTTCTTCTTCCTCTAGAATAGAATCAATATTATTTTCTTTGTGACCTGCTTTTATTTCATTGTATGGCCAAGACAGTGTTGGTACAAAAATACCATCACACATATCTATCTGAACTACTGTTACTACATTTACAACTCGTGAAATACCTTCACGGAGTTCGTTAAAATTATCAGTTAAAATTGCGGGAATTATCTCAGTCATATAAATAGTATTTATGTTTTAGTTATTGTCTTCTAATTTATTAATTCTTCGAATATGTCTCTCATCTTCTGAAAATGGTGTTTCTATAAAAATCTTTACTGCTTTCATCGCTTCTTCTTCATTTAAAAATCTTGCTCCTAAGGATAAAATATTTGCATTATTGTGTTCTCGTCCTAGGCTTACTATTTCTAGATTTCCACCATAGTATTCTATTGCACGAATTCCTTCTATTTTGTTTGCAGATATTTGTTCACCTTCTCCACTTCCTCCAAGTATAATACCTAGTGAATTTTTATCTTTAGAAACCTCTATTGCTACTGGTTTTATAAAATCTGGGTAATCATCTGTCGGATTCATATCAAAAGCACCTTTATCTATAGCCTCATATCCTAAAAATCCTAAAAATATTTTAAGTTTTTCCTTTAATTCATATCCTGCATGATCACTACCAATATAAATTTTTATCATATGTTTTATTATAACATTTAATTTTTATTTAAACGAGAAAAAATAAAACCTCTACAATATAAATATCATAGAGGTTTTGGGTTTGAGATAGTTGAAATTTTAATAACAGAAAGTATATAAATATACCTTGAATTGTTTTAACTCTTCAGTGCTTAGCAGTATCTTTTTGGCTAATATTCGAAGTGTTTTGTTCTTTGAAGTTTCGCGGTTAAATTCTTTGAGTGTTTGAGTTGTTTTTACCTTTAAGGCTTCTAGTTTTAAAGCTTTTTCTTTCTCTAGAAAGTATTCTAAACAAAGTTTTGGATTAAGTTTAATCTCTTCAATAATTAATGAAGAGCCATTATACTTGGATTTAATCTCAGTCTCAAGTAATCTTACTGCGATTGCTGTTGCTCGGCTGTGAGTCATAATCTCATCTTCTTTTTTCATGTCTTCTTTTTTTAAATAATTTAATGTATTTATTATTATAATAACATATTTAATATAACTCGTCAAAAACAATAAAAGCTCTCATTTGAGAGCTTTTATTGTTTATTTTTGACCCTTAAGGATGATTCTTTTATTAAAACCACCTCTTTGTTTCTTCTTAGCTTTTTTAATTTCTTCTACTTTTTTATATTCTGGAAGTTTTTTTAATGCGTCTATAACTTCCATAATATCAGCTAGTTCGTATAAATCTTTTTTCTCTAAAAATTCTTTAACTTCTTCATCTAATTTTTTAACTAGTTCTATTTTATATTCTCTGGCAGAAGCTATTCTCTTTTTATAAATTATACCCTTTTTACTAAGGATCTCTGGAATTTTATCTCTTACTAATTTATTGTATTCTGTCATATGTTTTATATAGTCTTACCTGTTTTAATTACATGATCTACGAGTGTATATGTATACCCCATTTCATTATCATACCAACCCATAACTTTTACAAGATTTCCTCCAACAACACGAGTCATCTCTATATCTGCAATACAAGCATGAGATTCACCCAATATATCTGATGATACTAGTGGTTCTTCTGTAATAGTAAATAATTTTTGCCAGTGTGGGTCATTTGATGCCTTCTTTAGTATTTCATTTACTTCTTCTTTTGTAGTATCTCTTTTGGCTATAAATGTAATATCTACTATTGATCCAGCTGGTACTGGTACACGAATAGAGATACCATCAAATAATCCTTTTAATACTGGAAATGCTTCTGTAACAGCAATAGCTGCACCAGTTGAACTCGGAACAATGTTACAAGCTGCTGCACGACCTTCTCTAAGGTCTTTTTTACTTGGGCCATCAACCAATGATTGACTTGCTGTGTATCCGTGGACTGTATTTAATATTGCCTTTTCGATACCGATTGATTCATGAAGTATGGAAATAAGTGGTGATGCTGCATTTGTTGTACAAGATGCATTTGATGTAATATCACAAGTTCCAAACTTATCTTCATTTACTCCTAATAATATTGTTTCTCCTTGTGTTGAACCATCTCCTCCTTTTGATGGTGCAGAAATAACAACTTTCTTAGCTCCACAGTCTATGTGAAATTTTGCTTTGTCATATGAAGTGAAAAGTCCTGTAGCTTCTACTACTACATCAATACTTAAATCTTTCCAAGGAAGTTTTGTTGTATCTTTTTCTGAAATAAATTTTATAACCTTTCCATTAGCGACTAAGTTATTATCTTTTATTTCTACTGTATGATTCCAGTTTCTATAAACAGTATCGTGACGAAGTAAATAAGCTAGACTTTCAATAGAGCCTAAATCATTTATTGCTACTATATCAACCTGGGGGTTATCTAATGCAATCTTTAAAAATGCACGACCGATTCTACCAAAACCATTTATAGCTACACGAATTTTTTTATCCATATATTTTTAAGCGGAACAAATTATTTTATAAAAAATGTCTGGCCGAGCTTCTATCTTCATAAGAAGAAGATATTGGCGAGGAGATCCGAGGACTTTTTTATAATATAATTTGTGAAGCTTTAAACTTCTAATACTAAATTAAGCTAATAATTCTTTTAAAATCTTTTGTACGAGACCAGGGTTTGCACTTCCTTTTGTTTCCTTCATAACTTGACCAACTAATGACATTAAGGCATTTTCTTTACCTGCTTTGTATGTTTCTACTACAGACTTATTTGAGTCTATTATTTTTTGGACTATTTCTTTTAGAGCCCCTTCGTCGTGATTCTGAATTAAGCCTTTTTCTTCTGCTATTTTTTCTGGAGATTCATCGTTTATTGTAATAATAGCGAGTATATCTTTTGCTACTCTTGATGATATTTTTTCAGAACTAACCATTTCTACTAATTCAGAAAAATTCTTAACTGATGGAAGCTTTGTTTCTGTATTTACCTTTTTAAGTCCTAAATAGTCTGAAGTGATATAGTTTGAGGCAGTTTTTATTTTTGATTTATCTTTTAGATTATTTGCAACTTCTTCAAACCAAGAACCAAGCTCTTCATCTGTTATATAACTTTCTATATCTTCATCTTTGATTCCATAATCATTTCTGTATCTATTTCTTCTTGTCTCTGGAAGTTCTGCTAATCCACTTTTTATTTTTGAAATATCAAAAATCTTACTCAAGAATAATTTTGGTAAATCTGGATCTGGAAAATATCTGTAATCATTTGCATTCTCTTTTGAACGCTGTGAAAATGTTGATTGTTTATTTTCATCCCAACCACGAGTTTCCTGAACTATTTCACTGCCTTTGCCTGCATCTAATAACTCAGACATTCTTTTTATTTCATATTCTGCTGCACGCTCCATAGCACGGAAAGAGTTTATGTTTTTTACTTCTACCTTTGTACCTAGTTTAGTTGGATCTTCTGATATAGAAATATTTAGTTCTACTCTCATTTGACCCTTCTCCATATTTGCTTCAGATACTCCAAGATAACGAAGTAATAACTGTAATTCTCTTCCAAAATCCCCAGCTTCTTTTGCTGTATGAATAACTGGTTCTGTTACAAGCTCCATAAGTGGTACTCCTGCACGATTAAAATCTACAAGAGAATAATCCCCTCTGTCGTGTTTAGAAGTAGCTGTATCTTCTTCTAAATGTATTCTTGTTATGTCTATACCTTTTAGTTTACCTCCACTTACTATAGGAAATTTGTATTGAGAAATCTGATATGCTTTTGGTATATCTGGATAAAAATAATTCTTACGGTCGAATTCTGTAAAGTCGGCAATATTTGCATCAATTGCTAGTCCTACCATTATTACACTTTCAACAGCCTTTTTGTTTATAACAGGTAGAGTTCCTGGGTGAGCCATACAAATAGGGCAAATATTTAAGTTTGGGGTATTTACCTCTGTATTATTGGCACAACCACAAAACATCTTTGAGAGAGTGTTTAATTCAGCGTGTATTTCAAGTCCTATTGTTGTATGATATTTTGACATAATGTTTATTATAGCAAAAAATGAAGAGCATGAGCAAATAAGCCTAATTTTATTTACTTAATGTCTGAATGCCTTTACTATATCGTACTCGACTTTTAAGTCAAAACTCTCGGGCACAAATAAAAAAAACGACTTTCGTCGCATTTTTTATTTGTGCCCGAGGTGGGAATCGAACCCACATCCCTTACGAGACACGATTTTAAGTCGTGCGCGTATACCAGTTCCGCCACTCGGGCAAACAATCACCCTAATATAATTACATAATTTTTAAATTTTTACAATATCTGTTTAAAATTAAAATAAAGTCATGTTTTTTATTCATGACTTTATTGTTTAATTTTAAACCATTTACCAATGGTTTTTTTGCTCTCAAAATACTTTCTATTTTCTTCAAGAATTTCTTGATTAATACGTTTTTTACAAAAATCATCATTTAAGATATTCTCTGTTGTTTCCTTTTGTAAAATCAAAAGATCTTTAATTGAATCAGATTTTAAGGTTAACCAATTTTTATTAGATGTATCTGGAGTAACTGCAATCATTATTGTGTAATATATTTCACAATAATATTCATTCCCAATTAAATAATTTTTACGATTACTTTCAATATCTAAAAAAGCTAATTCCCCATTAAAATCAATGGCAGGACCCCAAGATGTATCTATTAATCTTGCTTTCGTACTATCTCTCATACTTTTTATTTTTTTATTTACATTACAATTTATAAATTAAATTGTCAAATAAAAATATAATTTAGAGTTTATTGAGTTTGATTTTGTTTAGTTATTGCATCTATACCTTTTTTGATATCTTCTGGAGATAAGGTATTACTTATATTTGTTACATCTAGTCCAGTATTATTTGAGCTCCAAAAAGATAAAAAGTATTTTGAAATATAATTATCCCAAATATCACTAGCTTTTTGTTCTATATAATTTATATTTGTTTGAAATGCTGAAGATTTTACAAGTGATTTAATGTTTACAGTAAATAAAAGAACAACAATAATTAAAAAAATAATTATTGGAAGAATATTTTTATTTGATTTTTGATCGTCTCCATCCATATTTTTATTATATTACTTTATTGTTTGTATGTCACTTTGTATCTATTTAATCATACTTTTTGTTGCTTGTGGTAGATAAAGCATTGGGTCAAGATATGCACTTGTTGAAGCAATAGGCATAATGAATGTCTTTCCACTACAACTTAGACTTGGTACGGTTTTTACATCAGCACCACCAGAAGCATAAACAGTTACATGTAGATGTGGTCCAGTAGAGTGTCCTGTATTTCCTGAAAGAGCCACTATATCTCCCGTTGAGACCTTATCACCAGCTGAAGCCTTTATTACAGATAAATGTCCATATGTACTAGATAGTCCATTGTTGTATTTTATGAATACCCATTTACCAAAAGATGCACCTTTACAATACATATCAGTATCTCCTGTTCCAACTACAACTCCATCACCCATTGATTTAACAACAGTTCCAACAGCAGCTCTAAAGTCTACTCCACTATGAGAGCCAGATACATATAGTCTTTTTGAAGATACTGTTTTACCGAAGAGTTGAGTAATCAAGACATTATCAAGAGGCCAAGCAAATACACCTGTACCTGATGTTGGTAGAAGTTTTGGATTTAATATAAATTTTAATTGAGCCTCATAATTTGATAGAGATTTTTCAAAAGCATCTCTTCTTAGTATTTGTTCAGCGAGTAATTTCTTATATTCAGATTCTTTATTTTTAGTTGCAGTAAGTAGTGAATCCTGTTCCTTTTTGGTTGATTCAACAGCTTGTTGTTTTAAAGATAGTGTAGTTTTTAACTCACTAAGATTTTTTTGTTCTATTTCTTTTTTACTTTTTGAAGTATTAAGTATTTCTTTCTTTGATTTTAGGTCTGTTATATATTGACGAACTTTTTCATTTATAGATATAGTGTTGTTGTATTCACGACTAGCGTCTGAAATATTTTCTTGAGCAAGTATTTTTTCTAATAATATTTCGTTGTCGTCTTGATTAAGAGAAACAAGCATTGAAGATAATGTTTGTTTTGAATTTGCTATTGATTTTTCCTTAGTACTAATATCATTTGATATTTCTTTTAGTAAAAGTCCTGTAGCATTGATTTTCTTTTGAGTTAAATCTTTTTGTTTTAATAAATTAGCTCTTGTTAGATTGAGTCCCTTTATTGTATTTGCTAAAGTTTTTGACTGAGAACTTGTTTGTGATATTTGGCTTTGGTATTTTGCTATTTCTCTATTTATTGCTTCTAGTTGAGAGTTAGTATCATTGATTTGTTGGCGCAAGCTATCACTACTGTCTACAACAGCATAAGATTCGTATGGTGCACCTAATATTAGTGTTGATATTAGTATGATTGAAAGTATTACTCTTGTCATTAATACTTATTATACTACATTTTACTGAGTATTTGTAGTGATTTTTCTAATCTTTCAATAGTTTCTGTTTTTTGTAAAATTTCAGCAAGTGTAAATGGGTCTGGAGACTTATCTAATCCTGAAAGTGCAAATCTAATAGGCCAAAGTATGTCACCTCTTCCTACTTCTGTAGCATAATCCCATAACTTTTCTTTTATATTTTCTTTTGTAAAATTATCTATTTCTATTTCTTCTAATATAGATATAGCTTTTTTAATATAAGAAGATAATATTTCATATTTATTATCTTCTGGAATTTTTGTAGATTTAAAGAATAATAAATCTCTACTATATTCAGGTTTAGTAAAGAAATAATAAAGCTCTCCAGATAAGGCCATATTTGTGACATCTGTACCCTTTGATATTCTTTCCATTATAAGTGGAGTAATTTTATTTATTATTTCTGTATTATATTTAGGCAGATTTTTAATATCTTCTGGTATAAATTTTAGAATATATTCTTCTTGTTCTTTTGAAGATAAAAGTTTTAAATGTTCACGATTGATCCAATCGAGTTTTTCTTCGTTGAATTTACCTCCACTTATGTGGATTTGATTAATCTCAAAAAGATTTACAAATTCAGAAGGTGTAAAAATTTCTTTTTCATCTTTTGGACTCCATCCAATAAAAGCCAAGAAGTTTATCATTGCATTTGGTAAATATCCTTCTTTTTCGTATTCTAAAATATCTTTGGCTCCATCTCTTTTACCTAATTTTTTCTTTCCATCATCTCCCATTATTGGTGGTAGTATAACAAACTTTGGTCTTTCTATTTCTAGTGCTTCATATAGAGATAAAAACTTTGGTGTTGAAGATATAAATTCATCTCCACGCATTATGTGTGTTACACCCATTTTTAGGTCATCTATTATATGTGCAAAGTTGTATGTAGGATAACCATCACTCTTTATTAAAATAAAATCATCAAGAGCTTCAGCTCCAGCTGATAGATCACCACGAACTTCATCGTGCCATTTGTAAGATTTAATATCTGTTACCTTGAATCGTAGTGGTTGTGTTCCGTCCCATGCTGGTGGATTTATTGGTCTGTGGTCTCTATATAAAAATGGTCTTTTTTCTTCATCTGCTTTTTTTCTAAAAGCTTCAACTTCTTCTTCTGTATATGGATCAGTATAAGCCAAACCTTTTTCTATTAAGATTTTGGCGTATTCTAAATATGAATCCAATCTTTCTGATTGTTTGTATGGAGCATTAGGACCACCAATATCAGGACCTTCATTCCAGTCTATGTTTAACCACTTTAGAGATTTAATTATATGAGCAATAGACCCTTCTACTTCACGAGCTTTGTCTGTGTCTTCTATTCTTAGTATAAAAGTTCCGTTATTTTTCTTGGCATAAGCCCAAGCATATAGAGCTGTTCTAACACCTCCAATATGCATAAACCCTGTAGGACTTGGAGCAAAACGAGTAATTACTTTTTCATTCATTGTTATATCTTAACACTTTTATCTATGTTTTTCAAAATAAAAAATACCCGAGATAGAGGCAAGGCCTCTATCTCGGGTATTTTTTATTATTTAAACTTCGTGAGTTATGGCTATATCAATAGCAGCTTGTGCTATTTTTGCACTGGCATCAGGTGATGCGAATTCAAGTGCACTGTTTTTCATCTGTAATAATCTATTGGGATTAGATGTTAATTTATCTATTTCAGCTAATAATACATGAGGAGTTAGATTGATTTCTTCTATAACTTCACAGGCACCAGTTCTAGCATAGTTAAAAGCATTCTTTCTTTGATGGTCACCATTAGAATTTGTTATTGGAATAATTATTGATGGAACACCCCAAGAAGCTATTTCAAAAATAGCAGAACCAGCTCTTGAAATAATAATATCTGCAGCACCTGCTGCCATTTTTGTTGATAAATTATTTAAGAAAGGTATTGCTGTGTATCTGGAAATATTTTGATTATTTTCCATAATCAATTTTGAACGAGAAGAAACATCTTCGATGTTGTTTACTCCTGTTTGATGTATAACTTGATATCTTGATAATAACTCAGGTAATGTTTCTAGTATTATATTATTTATTTTTTCTGCTCCTTGTGATCCACCTAAAATAAGAACAACAGGAAGGTCTGAAGTTAAATTAAAGAAAGCATGAGAACCTTCTGGCTTTCTTTGTAATATTTCTTTGCGAATTGGTTGTCCTGTTAATGCAGTTTTTTCTTTTGGTAAAAATTCAATAGCTTCAGCCCAAGATATGGCAACTTTCTCTGCAAATTTTGCTGTCCAAACATTTAATCTTCCTGGGTATGAGTCTGATTCATGAACTATAACTGGTATTCGAAGTAATTTAGCAGCAAATACTGCTGGAAAGGCTGCGTAACCACCCTTTGATATAACAACATCTGGATATATAAAAAACATACTAAGTACTCCAAAGAACATTCCTGTTGCTGTTGAAAACATATCAAAGAAATTTTTAATAGAAAAATACTTACGCATCTTCCCCGCTGGTATCTGAATGTAAGTAATATTATTCTCAAAAAGCATACGCTTATCGTAAGGAGAATCTGACATATAATAAAGTTTTAAGTCTATTATTTTTTCTTTTTCTGTAAGCTCAATAAGCTCTTCAGCTATGGCTATAAGTGGATAAAAATGTCCACCTGTTCCACCTCCTGTAAGTAATATTTTCATATAATTATTATTGTATCGTATTTAAGATTAATTTTCTAGTATTATTTCTTTTGAAATTTAGAAATATTTAAAATAATACCCATTAAACCAAGTGAAAGCAAAAGAGCTGTTCCTCCATGAGATATAAATACAAGTGGTACTCCGGTTAATGGGAAAACTCCGATAATAGATGCCATATTCATAAATGACTGAGCTGTAATCATTGTGATAGTACCTATTACAAATAATTTAGAAAATGAATCAGGTGAATGAAGTGCAATTCGATAACCACGAAAAGCAAAAGCAATATATAAAATAACAAGTAGTCCACATCCAAGCAATCCGAGTTCTTCTCCTATTACTGCAAAAATAGAATCCCCTTGTGGTTCAGGTAGATAATTAAACTTTTGTATACTTTGGCCAAGTCCTCTTCCTAATAATCCACCAGATCCAACTGCTATTAGTGATTGTTGTAATTGATAAGATGAACCACTTCCATTTTGACTTGGGTTTATAAAAGTTTTTACACGCTCCATCAGGTATGGTTTGAATGATACCAATATAATAAATGCGATAATACTTCCAGCTAATAATCCTAGAATATATTTCCAGGGAGTACCAGAAACAAATAGCATAGCAATAGCTGTAACTGTAATTAGAATAAGACTTTTTGTATCTGGTTGCCTTAGTAGTACAACAGCGATTATACATAGAAGTACTATTAGAGGTAATATACTAAAACGAAAATCTCTGATTCTACCCTTAGCCCAAGAAAGCCATGCAGAAAAATAAATAATAAAACCAATTTTTAGGAATTCAACAGGTTGTACTGATACACCAAAAACATTTATCCATCTAGTTGCTCCACCGTGAGAAGATCCTATACCAGGAACAAAAACTAAAGCAGTAACTATTATTGATACTATAAATAATGGCAATGAATACTCTCTCCAGAATTTATATGGTATACGAAGACCAAAGTATAAAGCTACTAATCCACCAAAAATTCCATAAACAAATTGATTAAATATAACACCATAAAACTTAGCTTCATTACGAGCCAGTATTCCGAGAGATGCAGATGTAAACATTATTATTCCAAAAATAATAAGAGTAATAATTATACTAAGAAATATTTTATCTAATCCTTTAGTTTTCATCTTTAATTTAAAATTGAAATAATAACTCCAATAACAGCAGAAATTATTCCTACAATCCAGTATCTCATTGTAACTTTATATTTAGGCCATCCCTTTGCTTCAAAATGGTGATGAAGTGGTGCAAAAAGAAAAACTTTTTTACCATGGCGTAATTTTTTTGAAGCTAGTTGTATTATTGTTGAAGCTGATGTTACAAATAGAGGAAAAGCAATAATCGGAAGTAGTAATACAGTATTTGTTAAAAATGCGACAACTGAAAGTGTTACAGTAAGACCAATCATGCCTGTTTCTCCCATATAAAATCGTGCTGGTGGAATATTGAACCATAAAAAGGCAAGTATTCCTCCTGTGACAACAGCACAAAATGCTGCTAGGTCTATCTGATTATTAAACAAAGCTATAAGAGTATATGCCATAAAAATAGAGCCTAATACTCCACCAGATAAGCCATCTATTCCGTCTATAACACTAGAAGACCAAACACCAAGCATTATTATTACGAAAAATGGAATAAATAAATATCCAAGTTGAATAAATCCATACCAAGGAATATAAATTTGTGAAATTCCTAGTTTTGAAAAAAACCACCATCCAATAATAAAACCAAGTATTATAATAATACTTATTTTAATATAACGAAGAATGATAGGATCTTTTGCCCATTTACCCTTACTAAAAATTTGCAAAAAATCATCTCCTAGTCCTATTAGAGATGCCATAATCAAAGTAAAGAATGGTAAGAAAGTTTGATTTCTACTTATGAAATATAATTTAGAAGTTATATCATTATTAAAAAAGAAGTTAACTAACCACAATAGTGTGATCGTTATAAATACAGATACCCATACTATCATTCCACCAACACGAGGTGTTGATAATTCTGATTTTCCATCATGAATTTTTTGAAAATCTCCTTGTGCTACATTTTCATTACGAGATGTTCTCTTCCACATTTTATATTTAAAAAAATAATGTGTAGCGATAGGTGTAAGAGCAATACCAACAATAAAGCTGATCAGACTAGGTAAAAATATTTTTAGAGCATTACTCATTTTCTTTATTTTGATTTATAGATTCTTGTAATTGATTTATTATCTCATTGTAGTTTGGTAACTGATCTATGGAGGTTATATTCATGTAAGACAGTGTATTAAAACTAGGACGATAAAGAATGCGTCTACTGTCACTACTATCTATAACTTTTTCAATCAATCCACGAACAATTAGATTTCTAAGGATAAAACTAGAATTTACTCCTCTTATGTAGTCTATTTCACTTCTTGAGACTCCATTTTTGTATAAAATAATAGAAAGTGTTTCAAGAGATGCCTTAGATAGCTCTTTTGTTATCTCATCCTTACGAATTGATTCAATAAGTGGAGAAAGTTCACTAGTTATACCTAAAACGACAGAATCATCTTTTTTAACTAAAACCAATCCCCTATTTTCAAGAGATTTTTCAAGTTTAACTAAGCCTTCATTTATCTCTTCGACTGTTACATTTAAAAGTTCTGCTAATTTCTTAACAGATATATCTTCTCCTTTGTAAAAAAGTAATCCTTCAATTTTTGATTCTAATTCTATTGACATATAATTTAATTTTGTAGAGGTGAAACCTCTTGTTTACTAATTTCCATATCTTCAAATGAGTTATTTTGGATAACATCAATTATGCCTTCACGAACTAATTCTAACATAGCTAAGAATGAAACTATAATATGAACCTTTGCTTCTTCTTGATTCGATGCACCTTGGCTTTGAGTGAATTCCTTAAAAGAGAAATTTATAGCATTTTGAATTCTGTCAGTTAAGCTATTTATTATCTCATCTATGTTTATAATCTTTTTTACTTCTACTTCTGGAAGTTTTTCAGCCTTTTTGGGTAAATGATTCAATACATCTTTTATTAAATTTGCCATATTGGGAACTGTAATTAATGGGTCTGGAGAAAAAAGTGGTTCACTCCATACACGCTCATTGGGCATAAAAATAATCTTAGTTCCAAAATTATTTTTAACTTCAATACTGGCATTTTTAATAATCTGATAGAGTTTTAATCTTTGTTCAAGATCTACGATTTTCTCATGCTCATCTTCTGTTAGCTCTAGGTTTGGTAAAAGAGATTTTGATTTAATTAAAATCAAAGTAGCTGCAATTAAAATAAAATAAGAGACATCAGCTATTCTTTTTTCGTCAGGAGTATCTGATATTGATTTTATATATGCAATATAATCATTCGTAACTTCTGCTAGAGAAATTTCATTAACAAAGAACTTCCTACTTTCAATCAATGATAGTAGGAGTTCAAGTGGTCCCTCAAATGAACCGGCTTTTACTTTGTATGTAGAAGTAATCTCTTCGGTCATAATATTTATTAGTATCCGTCTTCACTTAGTCTTTCGTCGATTCTGTTCATATCTCTTGGAAACATAGAAGCTTCACGAACATTTTTAAGTTCAAGCATTTGCATTGTTATACGCTCTGCTCCAAAAGCAAAACCTCCTTCAGGTGGAACTCCATATTTAAATGCTTCTAAGAACATTTTAATTTTATTTGGATCCATTCCCCATAGTTTTACATGTTCGTTTAGTTGATCGTAGTTGTTGATTCGACGACCACCAGAAAGCCACTCTACTCCACGACAGATTAAGTCCATACCTTCGTTGTATTCAGGTTCATCTGGATTTGGATAAACATAAAAAGGCTTTTTTCTTGTTGGGTATCCATAAATAAATACAAAATCAGAACCAGTTTCTTTTTTAACTATTTCACTTATTTCTCTTTCGTCTTGTGGGTTTGTATCTTTCTCGCCTCTAACATCACGGCCTGTAGCATCAAAAATCTTTTGTTGAACTTCTCTTAGTGAATAAGTAGGAGTTTTGTCTATCATTACAGGAAGTGTGACATTTAATAATTTTAATTGTTCTTCGTTTTTTGTTTCTACTTGTTTCAATATAAATCTAACTGTTTCTTCTGCCATATCTCTGACATCTGTCCAAGATTCAATGAATCCCATTTCTGCATCGAGACAAACTATTTCTGTTAAATGTCTTGTTGTTGATGATGGTTCAGCACGAAAAACTTTGTTTACAGAAAAACATCTTTCAAAAGCAGACATTACTATTTGTTTATATAACTGTGGTGATTGAGATAGGTATGCTTTTTTACCAAAGTAGTCTACTTGAAAAACTTCTGCTCCTCCTTCTGCTGTTGCAGGAACCATAGCTGGTGCCTGAAATTCGAAGAACATATTTTTCTTCATAAATTCTCTAAATGAATCTATTATAGTTTCACTAACTTTAAATATAGCTTGTACTTTAGGTTGTCTTAGTACTAGAGATCTATTGTCTAGTTCTGTACTTAGTTCTAGGTTGTATCCACTAAGTGACATATCAAAAGGCAATGGTGCTGCTTCAGATAGTATTTCTATTTCCATTATTTCAAGTTCAATCTCACCATTCAAAATACCAACTTTTTTATTTCTTTCTGGTCTTTCATTTACTTTACCTTTTACTTTAACGACAAATTCACTTCGTAGTGTTTTACCAACTTCTAGTGTATCTGTATAGTTTGGTAGTATTACACCTTGTACTTTTCCTGTCATATCACGAAAATCCAAGAATATCATTTTGCCTTGGTCTCTTCTAATATCAACCCATCCTGAAATTGAAACTTCTTGGCCAATAAACTGATTTAAATCTTTTATATAAGTACGCTTCATAATAGTTTTGTAAATTTAAATAATAATTAATGAACTAAATTTGCTAATTTTTCACAAGGATATCCGATTGCAAAAGTAAGAACAACGAGAACCCAGTAAAATGGAGCAAAAGCAATATATATAACCTTATCTTTCTTCCACATAGGTAGATACCACTTTTGGGTAATCATAAATAATTTATTTAGTGGAATATTTATAAGATTAAGGATAACGAGTATAAAAGCAAAAATGTATTTCATATATTTATTTAAAGTAATTTATCTTCATAGCTTTTCTAACTTCGGCCATTGTTTCTTTTGCAACAATACGAGCATCTTTTGTTCCCTCTTCTAGTATTTTCATAATACTTTCTTTATCCTTAGATAATTCTTCTCTCTTTTCTCTTATTGGTTTAATAATTTCCTCTAATATACCAATCAGTCTCTTTTTTATAACCATATCTCCTAATCCACCCTTTCTGTATTGTTCTTTTAGTGATTCTAATTCTGTTTTATTTGAATCAAAAATATCTAAATATGTAAACACCACATTACCTTCTACACTACCAGGATCTTCTACATGAATATGTTTAGGATCTGTATACATACTAATAACTTTTTTAGAAATATCTTCTAAACTATCAGAAAGATAAATTCCATTATTTAGTGATTTAGACATTTTAGAATTACCATCAGTACCTATAAGTCTAGGAGTGTTTCCTATTAATGGTTTTACTTTTTTAAATGTTTCTCCATAGAAACGATTAAAACTATCAACTATTTCATTGGCTTGTTCTATTTGAGGTAGTTGGTCATCTCCAACAGGAATTAAATTTGAATGAGTAAATAAAATATCTGCGGCTTGAGATACAGGATAAGCTAGAAATCCAGCTGGAACATCTTCTCCATATCCTTTATCTTTCATTTCACTTTTTACTGTTGGATTTCTCTTGAGTCTTGCAACTGTTACAAGATTTAAAAACAAAACAGTTAGTTCTGCAATTTCTGGAACTTGTGATTGTATAAACATAGTTGTTTTCTTTGGATCAAGACCACAAGCTAGGTTATCTAGTGCAACTTCGATTAGATTGTCTCTAATTTTTTCTGGATTATTTGCATTGTCGGTTAATCCTTGAACATCAGCTATCATATAGAATGATTTATCAGCTTCATTTTGGAGTTTTAGTCTGTTTTGTATTGAACCAACAAAATGACCCAAATGGAGTTTACCTGTTGGACGATCGCCAGTAAGTACTATTTTTGAATCTTTTGACATAATTTTAATAATACCACAAAAACCAATAGTTTTGCACATATTACACACATACTTATCCTAAAATGGAAGTTCCTCTCTATTTTAATTATGTTACAATAGGACGCATATGGCAGATAAAAAAACAAACCTTAGAATTCCTCCTCAGAGTGTGGATTCAGAAAAAGCAGTGCTTGGTTCTATTATGCTTCGTCCTGGAGCAATACATGAAATTAATGACATTATAAATGGTGATTCTTTTTATGCATCTAAACATGCTCAGATTTATAAAATAATGCTTGAGCTTTCTAGTAAGGGTGAACCTATTGATATTCTTACTTTGTCACATAAACTTACAGAAAGAAATTTAATTGATCAAATAGGTGGAAGTAATTATCTAAGTGAACTAACAAACTCAGTTCCTGCATCAACAAATATTAAGCATTATGCTGATATTGTTAACAAAAAACATATCTTAAGAAAAATCATAAATGCCGGTGATGATATTTCAGAACTTGGTTTTCGTGAAGACATCGAAGATGTTTTTGAAACTCTAGATCAAGCAGAAAAAAGAATGATGGGTATCAACAATAACGCAGGTGGTCATGCTTTCACTTCTCTCAAAGATAGTCTTCCTGAAGCTTGGGAAAGATTGGAAAAACTTCATGAGAGTAAGGGTGAACTTCGTGGTGTTCCTACTGGATTTCATGATCTTGACCAATATCTTTCCGGTCTTCAAAAGTCTGACTTAATAATTCTTGCTGCTCGTCCTTCTATGGGTAAGACAACTCTTGCTCTTGATATTGCTCGTCAGGCTGCACTTAACCATGGAACTCCTGTTGTTATTTTTTCTCTTGAAATGAGTACACAGCAACTAGTAGACAGAATGCTTGCTGCACAATCAAAGGTAAATGCTTGGAATCTAAGAACAGGAAATCTATCATCTGAAAATGAATTCTCTAAGATTCGTGATTCTTTGGATAGTTTATCTAAGGCTCCTATTTTTATTGATGATATGGCTGGTAACTCTATAGTAAGAATGAGATCTGTTTGCCGAAGAATAAGAGCTGAAAATGGTATAGGACTAATAATAGTCGACTACTTACAGCTAATGTCTACTTCAAAAAACTATGACAATATGGTAAACCAAGTTACTGAAATATCTCGATCTCTTAAAGCTCTAGCTAAAGAATTTGATGTTCCAGTTATAGCTCTTTCACAGCTTTCTCGTGCTGTTGAATCTCGTGGTGGTAGACCTCGTCTTTCAGATTTGCGTGATTCTGGATCTATTGAGCAGGATGCCGATATTGTTATGTTTATTCACCGTGAAGATAAAGGAAAAGATGAGTCCGAGAGAACAAACATAGCCGAAATACTCATAGAAAAACACAGAAATGGACCAGTTGGTAAGGTTGATCTATACTTCGATGAAAAGACAACAAGTTTCATAACCATCGAAAAATCAAATATGAATCAATTTGCTCCATCAGGTGGTGGATTAGATCAGTTTTAAATTAATAATGCTCAATCAAAATTATTCTTTTATTCAGGTCCTCGGACGAGGGAGAACGAGGGGCCAGACCATTCATAAAATAACAATTTTGATTCCGCATAAAATATAATGAACCCAATAGAAGATTTAGCAAAATATTTTAAAGAATTTCCAGGTATTGGAGAACGCCAAGCTAAGCGTTTTGTTTATTTCTTATTACACAAAAATCCTAGTTATGTAAAAGAATTAGGAGATAAAATATTGGAATTAAAAAATACTATACATCAATGTCCTTCTTGTTATTTGTTTTTTCAATCTCAAGGTAATCAACTATGCGAAACTTGTAATAATCCAAAAACTATTAAAACTTCCCTTCTAATAGTAGAAAAAGATGCAGATTATGAAAATATAAAAAAGAGTAAGAATTACGGAGGAATGTATTTTATCTTAGGTGGACTTGTTCCTATTGTAACGAAAGATACTCCAAACTTTATTCGTATCAAGGAATTGACTACTAAAATAGAAGAACGAGCAATAAAGAATGAACTTAAAGAAGTAATAATCGCATTATCATTGAGTTCCCAGGGTGAACATACAGATATGTATCTAAGAGAGATATTATCACCTCTTGAAAAGAAATATAACCTTAGTATTGTTTCTCTAGGACGAGGATTATCTACCGGAACTGAACTTGAATACTCTGATTCTGAAACGATCAAAAATGCATTAAGAAATAGATCATAATAAAATAGGTAAAAAAATAAGCATTATATGAATTTCTTCATATAATGCTTATTAAATAGTTTAGCGCAATCCCATTTTAATAGGGTGAATTTTTTTCTTATTTTTTCTTTTTATGCTTATTCTTATAACAAGAAATATAATAGTTACAAGAGTAAGAGAACTAGAAATAAATATTGTATCAAAGACAGGAAAATTAATATCTCTAAATATAAACATAAAAGTTGAAATCATAACCCCAACACCTAAAAGTACCCATTCTGATTCTAACTTCTCCGATAAAGAAAAAAGATTAAATATTAACACTATGAGTAGAATTATTAATGTTTTATTAATAAGATTTCTACCTACAGGATTAACAACCTTACTTTCACTAATTAAAATTAACTGGTTGTTACTAATTTTAATACTTCTTCTTAATACAGTGTCTTTTCCAAATATATGTGTCCACCTTGGAAACACTGAATCTGGAAGTTGAATTACTTTAGTATTCAAAAGTGTTATTACATTTGAATCATTAACAAATTTTCTTATTTCCTTTGAAACAAAATAATTTTTGATTGTGTCATATCTAACTGTGTTGTATAACACAGCAGAATTTTTTGATTCTTTCAAAATCTGTTCTTGTGTTATTTGTACAACAGATATTGTACTTTTGTCTTTTGATAAAAATACTGTTTTCAGTGAGACTTTTACTTTCAAATTATTTAAACCAAGAGGTTTCATTTTAAAACTCTCATAGTTGTTTGAAAATACATTTACTGTCACACCTAGTGTAACAAGTAAAAATAAAAAGAATTTTTTCATTTACAGTTACTTTTTGTTTATATTATTGATTTTTCAATTTAAATTATTTTTATGTATTATAAATAATAAAATGTAATTTGTCAATACTAAATAAGAAAAGCAGTTACTATTTTATAATAGTAACTGCTTTGATTTTGGGCTCTTTTATTTATTTGAGCAATAGTGTAGCAACGGGCCAGATTCTTCTAAACTAAATACAATTCCTTTCTCTCTGAAGTTTTCAGGAATCCCATCTAGTTTAAACCAGTAACCTTGTTCTTCGTCAAAAATAGAAGATTCTGAATTAAAACGAAGAAAGATTTTATCTTTGTTAAAGTTTAAATTAACAACGAGGAAATAATAATGTAAATAATTATTTATATCCAAAGGATCTGAATAATATCTTTCTCTTTCATTTTTTGATAAGTTTTTAAAACTTTCAATAAATATTAACTGGAAGAATAACGATGCAATTTTTCTCATTTCTTTTTCTTTATAATTTACAATTTAATTATATTAAACACTAAAATATGCATTTTGTCAAATAAATAAAAACAGCTCATAGTGAGCTGTTTTTATTTTAAGTATTATTTAATTGCTGAGATTTTAACTTCGATATATGGTTGACGGTGGCCGTTTCTCTTTATGTAACGACTCTTTTGTTTGTATTTAACAACTTTAACTGTCTTACCTTTACCTGCTTTTTGGAATAATGATTCTACTGATGCACCCTTTATGTATGGAGCACCAATTGTTGTATCAATACCATTATCTACAAGTAATACCTTATCAAAAACAATTTTATCACCAGCTGTGTACTCCCCTTCAAGCTTTTCAACTTTTAGGACATCACCAACTGCAACTTTGTATTGTTTTCCGCCTGTAAAAATTACAGCGAATTCTGTACTACCTTCTTTTGCTTTTTTTGTTGTTTTTGATACTTTAGGCATATATTTTTCATTTTGGGAAACCCTTTAATCTATTGGTTTTCCACAGACTCCATAATACACAAAAGTTTTGAAAATTGCAAGTAAACTTGTATAATCATACTTATGATATCAAAATATACATATAAGAATTTAACTTGGGTTGACCTTGAGTCTCCTACAGAAGAAGAAGTAATACATGTAATGGAAGAGTATTCTATACCAGTCTTAATCGGAGAACAGCTCCATACTCAGACTATTCAATCTAAGGTAGAATTGTATCCAGCCTTTATTTATCTTATTTTACACTTCCCTCAGATATCTCGTAAGAACAATGAAGGATTAGAACAAGAAATAGATTTCATCGTCGGTAAAAATTTTATAATTACAACACACTATGAATTTATGGAATCAATCCATGAGTTTTCTAAAACTTTCGAAGTTGATGCTATCTTAGAAAAGAATCTAGATGTTGATCATGCTGGATTTCTGTTCTTTAATCTAATAAAAACTCTATATGTTAACTCTCGTCGTCAATTACATGGAGTTAATTCTTTTATGAAGGAAGTTGAAAGTAAAATATTTGAAGGTAAAGAGGGAGATATGGTTGAAAAGATTTCAAATATTAATCGTACACTTCTTGATTTCAAGCAAGCTCTTAGATTCCACAAAGAAGTATTGGCATCTTTTGATATAGCAACTAGAAAATTCTTTGGTGAACAATTTGGTTTTTATAGTTCTGCTATTATTAGTGAATACAATAAGACTCAAACAATCCTAGATGGACACAAAGAGATTATAGATGATTTGAGAAATACAAATGACTCACTACTAGCAAATAAAACAAAGGAAACAATGAAAATATTAACTATCATTACTTTCCTTATATCTCCTATTACTATTATCTCTAATATATTTGTTATTAATAGTAAATTCTTAAAAGAAGAAAATTATAATCAATATTTCTGGGTATTAGGATTAATGTTTATATCTAGTATTGTCGTATTTATCTACACAAAGAAAAAGAAATGGCTTTAAAAATATACAATTCACTAACTCGAAAGGAAGAACAATTTGAACCATTAAATAAAAACAATGTGGGTCTATATACTTGTGGCCCAACCGTATATAACTATGCACATATAGGTAATTATCGTGCTTATGTTTTTTCTGATATGTTAAAACGATATCTTAAATATAGTGGTTATGAAGTAAACCATATTATGAATATCACAGATGTAGATGATAAAACTATCCGTGAATCACAAAAAGAAGGTAAAAGTTTAAAGGATTTTACAGAATTTTATACAAAAGCCCTCTTTGATGATAGGGATTCTTTAAATATAATACCTGCAAATACTTATACTAAGGCAACAGAATATATAGAAGAAATGGTTAAGATAATAGAAACTCTTATTGATAAGGGTTATGCATATAAAACAGATGACGGTTCTGTATACTTTGATATTAAAAAAGATAAAGAGTATGGAAAACTTTCACATTTTAATCTTTCTGATTTAAAAGAAAATGCAGATGGAAGATTAAAAAAGGATGAATACGAAAAAGAAAATGCTCAAGACTTTGCATTATGGAAAGCATATGATGAAAATGATGGTGATGTTTTTTGGAATACAAGTATAGGTAAGGGTCGCCCAGGTTGGCATATCGAATGTTCTGCTATGAGTATGAGTAATCTTGGTGATAGTTTTGATATACATACTGGTGGAGTAGATCTAATGTTTCCTCATCATGAAAACGAAATAGCTCAGTCTGAATGTTCAACAGGAAAATCTTTTGTTAAATATTGGATGCACAATGAACACCTTATGGTAGATGGTAAAAAAATGTCTAAATCATTGGGTAATTTTTATACATTAAAAGATATAGTAGAAAAAGGAATAAATCCCCTAGCCTTTAGATATTGGCTTTATATGGGGCACTATAGAACCAATGTTAACTTTACAATAGAAGGTGTTTTGAGTGCTCAAACTGCTCTTTCTCGTTTATATAGTGCTTATAATAACCTAGGTGAAAATACTGGTAAGATAAATGACGAGTATGTAATAAAACTCAAAGAATCTATGGATAATGATTTAAATACATCTATTGCATTATCTTTAATATGGGAATTATTAAAAGATTCACAAATATCAGATAAAGATAAAAAAGCTACTCTTCTTGATATGGATCAAGTTTTTGGTTTTGGTTTAGATAAAATTAAAAAAGATATTATTCCTAGTGAGATTGAAAATCTTTCAAAAGAGCGCGAACAAGCAAGAATAGATAAAAATTGGTCAAAGAGTGATGAACTTCGAGATAAAATAAAAGAATTAGGTTACGAGATTAAAGATACAGAAAACGGAACTCTGATTTCAAAAATATAAACAAAAAAAATACCAGAGATAAAGGCGAAAGCTCTATCTCTGGTATTTTTTTATTTTATTTACGATTTTTTAGAGCAAGAAGACAAAGTTTATATAATACACGAGCTCCAACATTTCCATCCCATTGATTATCTTTACCAGGAGCTACTTCACAAAGATCAAAACCTATTATTTTTCTACCTGAATCAACTATTTTTTCTAATAAAAAGACTATTTCATCTAATGAAAATCCACCAAGCACAGGAGTTCCAGTATTTGGAGATAAATGTGGTGCAAGTCCGTCTATATCAAAAGAAACATAAACACTCTTTGGAAGATTTTTAATTATTTGGTCACACTTTTTTGACCAAGTCATACCGCCAAATAAATCTTTACGAATATCATAATCACTGAACATAATAACTCTATTTTTATTTTCTTCTGCAATTTTTACCTCTTCTTGACTATAATCTCTAATTCCTATTTGAATTAATTTAGAAATATTTTCTATTTTTAATGCATTATAAAAAATTGATGCATGGGAATATTCTAATCCCTCGTAAGCATTTCTTAAATCTCTATGAGCATCAATATGTAGTATTCCAAAATCTTTATGTTTTTCTGCTAATGCTTCAAGATACCCCAAAGAAACACTATGATCTCCACCAACTACTCCCACTATCTTATTTTTATTTATTAAACCAAGAGTAATATCTTTTATATAGTTTTTAACCTCCCTGCAGTCTTTATTTATCTCTTCTTTTAGTCCTTCGTCTGTATTATTATCTGTATAACCATCAAGATATTCTTCAACCTTTTTTCTTATCTGCATATTTTGAAAATATATATCTGTAGGTATATCTAACATAGTAATACCCTTTTTCCATCCATTAGGATTTAATGGGTCATATAAGTCTATCTGTTGTGACGCATCAAGAATTGATTTAGGTCCAAGGGCAGTTCCAGATCCATAAGAAACAGTCGCCTCAAATGGTACAGGAACAAGAACCATATCTGATTCAAATTCTCCAAATGGTAAACCAAAAATACCATGATGATGAAGTCCGTTTTCATTGGGATTAAATTTTGATATTTTATCTTCTAGAACCTTTTTTATTTCTAATATATTTTCTTCCATATAATTAATCAATCTTCTTTATTTATTATAATCTTTCTTTAAAATCTTTATAACCAAATTTTTTAATAATTTTTATCTTTTTATTTTTATCCATAGTTGCAATATTTGGAAGATTTACTCCGTTGAAAGTATTATTCTTAACCATAGTATATATTGCCATATTTAGAAATACTAATTTACCCCCAATATCTAATGGTTTTTCGAATGAATATTCCCCTATCACATCACCAGTTAAACAAGATGGCCCGACGAGTCGATATATATTATCATTTTTAAGTGTTGCAGATTTAGCCCCTAAAATAGATGGTAAATAAGGCATTTCGAGAACATCTGGCATATGACAAGTAGCTGAAACGTCCAAAACTGCTGTATTTGATACATTTTTAAAGATATCTACTATACTTGCAACTAATACTCCAGCATTCAGTGCTACTGCTTCTCCTGGCTCAAGATAAACTTCTAGATGAGGATATTTATTCTTAAAATCTATAATTATTTTATATAGTAAATCTAAATCATAATCTTTTCTTGTTATATGATGTCCTCCACCAAAATTTACCCATTTCATTTGTGGTAAAAATTTACCAAATTTTTCTTCAAAAACTTTAAGTGTTCTCTCTAGTGCATCAGAACCAAGTTCGCTCAAGTTATGAAAATGAATACCTTCTAGTCCACTTAAATCTTCTCCTTCAAATCTTGCGCGAGTTACACCAAAGTGTGAGTTAGGACTACTAGGATCATACATAGGAGTTTCTACTTCACTATGTTCTACATTTACTCTTATTCCACAAGATATCTTTTTCTTTGATTTTAAAACAGTATCTTTAAAAGTATTCCATTGAGAAAAAGAATTGAAAACTATGTGGTCTCCATATTTTATATATTCTTTAATATTTTCTTTTGTATAAGAAGGAGAAAAGATATGAGTTTCTTTACCAAATTTTTCATATCCTAGTCTTGCTTCATTTACAGAACTTGCTTCAGACCCAGAAAGATATTTATGAGCTAATGGAAATGTCGAAAACATAGAAAAACTTTTTAATGCCATCAGTATATGACAACCTGTATTTTCTTCAACTTCTTTTAAAATTTGAAGATTTTTTTCTAGTTTTGAAAGTGATACAACATAAGAAGGTGTTTCTATTTTAGAAAAATCTTCAATATTCCAACCATCTTCTTCTATCCAAGGCTCTATAAATATATTTTCTTTATTGGACATTTTATTGTTTCAGATAGAGGCAAGGCCTCTATCTGGGGAATGTGTTTAATATTAATTTTTAATAGTTCTTTTTAAGAGCTACTGGTATTTCCTTTAGATTCTTAACTGTCCAAGTTAAACCAACTTTGGCCATTTCATCTAGAAATACCTTTGAATCGAGTGATTTATCTTCAGTATTTTTAACTCCTATACCATTCCATTTACCTTCAAGTACAAGCTTTGCACAAGTAACTGTTGGAATCGCTGTAGTATATCCGATAGCATTGCCACCAGTTTCTTTAAAGGCTTCTTTGTGATTACAAACATTGTAAATATAAATATTCTTTTTCTTTCCATTCTTTGTACCAGTAATAATATTTCCTATGTTTGTTTTACCTGTATAGCTTTTATTGAAGTCTTCACCTTTTGGTAGTATTGCTTTCAGGAATTTAACAGGGACAACTTTTGTACCATTATAGTTAACTTCATCAATTCTAGTTAGTCCAACATTAAACAAAACTCTTAGGTATGTAAGGTAACTCTTTGAAAATGTCATCCAGAAACGAATACGCTTAAGTCCTGGAATATGTGTAGGAATTGTTTCTAATTCTTCGTGATACATCAAATAAGGAGTAAACTTACCTGCTTCAGGAAAATTAAATTCAAAAAATGGAGCGTCATCATCTATAAGCTTTCCACTTTCCTTCCATTTTTTATTCTCCCAGAATTTAATTGGTAAAATTAATTCTCTTAGATTTATTTCTGGATCAAAGTTTGGGGCAAATTTAATCTTTTCATCTTTTGAGCCACCATTACAATCTAAAATATCGATTGTTTCTATTTTATCAAATAAGTAGTCACGAGCATAAGCAGAAAAAATATTTGAAACTCCTGGATCAAAACCAGAACCAAGGATTGCCAATAGATTCTTCTTCTTATAAGCTTCATTTTTAGCTAATTGTAATTTATAAGAAAAACCATATTTTTCTGGATTTTCATAACAAGCAGTATCAATATAATTAACTCCGTATTCTAAACAAGCATCCATAACAACTAAGTTATCATATGGACTACCCCAGTTTACAACAAGCACAGGTTTTACTTCTTTTAATAATTTAAGAAAATTATCTCCTTTTCCAACATCTTCAATATGTAGATGTAAACTAACCTTACCTTTAGATTTTTTTAAAATAGAACTACGAACAGCATCACACTTTGATTGAGTTCTTCCTACTACATGGATTTCAGTGAAAACTTTTGGAAATTGTGCCATCTTATGAAGACCAACACTTCCTACATTTCCACAACCAATAACTAATATTTTAGACATAAGCCAATTTTACTATCGATACAAAATACTGTCAATAAAATAAAGGTTTTTACTTGATTTATCTACTATATATAATATAATTCAACCATATGCCTAAACAAATTATTGTTAATAAATTTGGTGGTGGAATCCTCAAAAAGGATCTTATTCCGGTAATTAAAAAGCGCCTCAGTGAACAAGTAAAAAAAGGTTATCATCCGATAGCTGTTGTTTCTGCTATGCCAAAGGTTACAGATGAGATACTCTCTTTTTTGGGAAATCTAAAAGAAAAATATACTAATGATTTAATAAAATCATTTATTAGTGATATTTCTATTCGTCATGAGAAAATAATATTAGATATAATTACAGATAAAGAATATCAAAATAAAGCCAATACTGAAGTAAGACATTATCTTTCTTTGCTTGAAAAATATTTAATTAAATCTAAAAAAGTAAATAATGAAATAGAAGACAAAGTTGTTTCTTATGGAGAAAAATTATCAGCAATTATTTTTACTAATTACTTAAATTCATTAAAAATAAAAGCACAAATAATAGAAGCTGAAAATATTCCAATAATAACAGATAATAATTTCAAGAATGCAAATATTGATTACAAGCTTTCTGAAAAAAACATAAAAGATAAAATATCTAAAATAAAAGATATTATCGTAATACCTGGTTTTACTGGAATAACAAAAGATGGCAAAACTACAACCCTTGGCCGTGGTGGTACAGATACAACAGCTTGTTTTGTTGGGGCAGCAATAAAAGCAGAGAAAATAATCTTATGGAAAGATGTTGGAGGTGTATTAGCAACAGATCCAAGAATAGTAAAACAAGCTAAGACAATCCCCTTCATTAGTTATCTTGAAGCAGAAGAATCAGGAAAGATAATACACGACAAAGCTATATCTTATGTTAAATTATTCAAAACTCCACTTGAAATAGCTTCAATATCAAAACCTAATTTAAATACTAAAATAGGACAAATAAAAAAACCGACAAAAGGAGCAAAGATTATAAGTCTTAAAAAGGATTTAAGTTTTATTTTAATCACAGACGAAAGTATCAAATTAAATGATTTACTTATTTTAGTTTCTCAAACTTTCAAGAAATATAAAATTGATATGACTTTAATTAGTAACACTAGATATAGTTTGCAAATTGTTGCTGATAATAAAAATAATCAACTAGATAAGGTATGTACTGAGTTAAAAAGTAAGGTAGAAGAAATAGGAATCACAAATTCAAACATGATTTTTCTTGTTGGATGGTTTAATCCTAAGGATGTAAATGATTTCAATGACCTATTAATAAAACAAGATGTTGAAGTATTAATAAGTGCATTCTATTATGAAAATTGTTACAGAATGGAAGCAGTTATAAAAACAGACAACATAGAAAAGGTTATGAAAGCTGTCTATAAAAAATTTATTAGATAAGTAGCGTAATTAAAATAGTTTCTGAAAAATGCCTTGCGCAGGACGACGGTCCGAGCAGAGCAAAAATCTAGCAAGATTTTATGTGTGCATTTTAAAGAAAGCTATTTTAATGAAGTGATATTATATTATATGAAAAAATTTAAAGTTGGAATTCTGGGTGCAACAGGAATGGTTGGTCAAAACTATATTAGACTTCTAGAAAATCATCCTTGGTTTGATGTTGTTTATGTTGCTGCATCAGCAAACTCTGCTGGTGTTACATATTCTGAATCAGTTAAGAGTCGATGGCAGATGACAACATCTATACCTCAAAAAGTAGCCTCTTTAATAGTAGAAGATGTTTCTGATATTGCAAAAGCCGCAAAGAAATGTGATTTTGTATTTTCCGCTTTTGAACTTAGTGATAAACAACTGGTAAAAGAAATGGAAGAAAAATACGCGAGTGCTGGTATTCCTGTAGTTTCAAATGCATCTGCAAATAGAAAAACAGATGATGTTCCTATGCTTATTCCTGAGATAAACTCTGATCATTTAAAGATAATTAAAACTCAACAAAAAAATCATAACTGGGATAAAGGATTTATCGTAGTAAAGCCAAACTGTAGTCTACAGAGCTATATAACCCCTATTTATGCACTACAGAGAGCTGGTTATCCTATTAAAAAGATAATTATTACTACTCTTCAGGCTGTTTCTGGTGCTGGATATCCAGGAGTACCAAGTCTTGATATGATTGACAATGTAGTACCATTTATCGGTGGTGAAGAAGAAAAGACAGAAGAAGAACCACTTAAAATACTAGGAAGTATCAAGGATGGTAAATTTATAAAAAATACAGATTTAAAAGTTTCTGCTACTTGTACTCGTGTTCCAGTTTCAGATGGACATCTCGCAACTGTAAATATTTTATTTAAAGATAAAAAACCAACAAAAGAAGAAATAATTAAAATCTGGACTAACTTTAAATCTTTACCACAAGAATTAAATCTTCCTTTTGCTCCTATTAATCCAATAATTTATAAAGACGAAGAAAACCGTCCTCAGCCTAAAAAAGATAGAGGAAACGATAAGGGTATGGCTGTAACAGTTGGACGCCTAAGAGACTGTAATATATTTGATTATAAATTCGTAGCTATTAGTCACAATACAGTTCGTGGAGCTGCAGGTGGTGGAATACTAAAT